>Ga0182027_10000776_pt1 | contig 54168 bp, 54 predicted proteins | sample 712E1DmetaG_FD_121300 | JGI IMG/M metagenome (GOLD analysis project Ga0182027, IMG submission 121300) | Permafrost microbial communities from Stordalen Mire, Sweden - 712E1D metaG (Illumina Assembly) | ecosystem: Environmental > Terrestrial > Soil > Wetlands > Permafrost | place: Sweden...
AGCATTAATTAAAATTTCCTTGGACATCTTTTACTCGTATCCCTTCTGGTAATTGTTTTTGCAGCCTATTCTTAAAATCCGCCGGCTCAACCGGAAATTTTAAAACTATGGAAGCTTCCTCATGTTCGCTTTCCAACCCTAATTTTAAGGCTCTTTTTAAACTTAATTTAGGATGCGGGCTGAAACCCTCTGTCATTTTCAGAGGCAGTTCTGCCCGGCGCATAGCGCGCGCGAATAGGCGCATCAGGTCTAAATGCGAAATATATCGCATCAGCCCTTTTTTGGAAAATATGAAGTTTACTTTATACATTCTTTAATCTATTTCTTTTTACTCTTATCTGAAGCCTTTACTTCAACAACCACAGGCCGGCCTAACCTCGACTCTAATTTCGCCAGCTCCTCAGCGGTATAATCGCCTTCCTTGATTATCCTGGCTTTTATAAAGATCAAGAGGTCAATCTTTTGCGTGCTTGTTGTTTCACGGCCAAAAAACTTTCCTATCCAGGGGAGGTCTTTTAAAAAAGGTATCCCTATGAACTCTTTAGCCTTGACATCTTTAAGCAAGCCGCCGATTACAATGGTTTCGCCGTCTTTAAGTAAAACCTGGGTCTGCGCTTCGCGCACATCAATAATAGGATAATCTGTTGATGTAGTTTCGCCGCTAGCGGTAGAGGTAGCTGTAACGCTGGAGTTAGAAGATGTAACGCTGGGATGAATAATCATATTAATGTATCCCTCTTCGCTTATCTGGGGGACTACATTTAAACGGATACCTATCTCCTGATAATAATCTAACGTCTGGGTAATTGTCGCTCCGGTGCCGCTGCCGCTGGTATCTCCTGCCGTAACCGTAGATTGAAGTATGGGAGTGTGATATCCCACCAGCATCGATGCCTCTTGATTATCAAGGGTAAGAATGCTTGGCGCAGAAAGAGTATTAGTATTGGCGTCATCCTCTAAAGCGTGGATAACCGCTTCAAACTTAGTGCCGGTTAATTTCTGAAATACAAATTCAGCGCCTGCATTATAGGGCTCATAACCTGAAATTCCGGTTGATGCCGGATTAAATATAGACGGGGTCACGGTCCTAGCTGCAGAAGTAGCAGTGGCAGCGGTATTAATTGTACCGGTATGCCCTCCTATAGCAGTGCCACTTCCCTGCATTTGTATCGCAGTATCTGTTGCCGAGCCTGATCCGCCTAAACCCCAATCAACACCTAAATCTCGTAGCTTATTACGATTAACCTCAATAATCCTTGTTTCGATAAGAACCTGCTTGGGTTTAACATCAATCTTAGGCAGGATTATATTGCGTATTTTATCAAGAAAACTGGCAGTATCGGTAATCACCAGCATTTTAGATTTTACAGCAGGATCAAAATCCGCTTTCTTCATCACGGTTTCGCCTTTATCATTCTTCTCATAAGAAACTGTTTCCGGCTTAATCCCGGCCATTCCGTCTTTTACTGAAGAAGCGCTGGAGCCGGCGGAATCCCTGCCGATTTTAAAAGTTCCAAACTGCCAGCCTTTTTGGCCGCGGGCATACAAAACAGATATTCTCCCGCGCGGAGAAAGCAAGGGGATAATGATCTTCTGCGCATCCTGGGCATCCAGGAATTTCAAATTAATAATCTCCGTCTGTAAAGGTTCCTCGGCGGCGATCCTGGCTACATTATCCATCTTAGTAACCAGGATAACGTTTCCCTGCTTCTGAGAACCAAAACCATACGTCTTTAAAATTACATCCAGAGCGATCTCCCAAGGGACATCATTAAGCCGCACCGAAACATTACCGGCGACATCCGGGGTGGTTACTATATTTACCCCCGACTTAAGAGAAATAATCTTAAGCACATTGGTAATATCCGCCTCTTTAAAATCCAGGGTAACATTTCCCTGGGCAGCCGGGATGCTTTCTTCTACAGCCGCTGCTTCAGTCTCAGGAGTAACAGCAGCTATTGCAGCTAAAGGCGCCTGCTGAGCCAAAGAATTATCAGAGGCGTTTTGCGTTTTTTGATTATCCTGCGCAGCAGCGTAAGAATAAAAACAAAAAGATAAAACGCAAATTAAAAATAGTTTTTTCACTCTTTAGACCCTCCCCTTACTTCTTATCGCAATCCTCGGAAATAATCAGGCCACCTGTAGATATTGTATAAACTTTCTTCCCGGTAAGATCACAGTTTACCGGAGTTGCCGAACAGTTATATCCTGTAGAGTCAAGCCTGCGGCAATCATATTCATAACCCCTCACCGAAGAAGTAGCAAGATAATCCCTCTCCAGGTAAACCGGATTCCCCTTAGTAAGCTGGTTTATATTCGCAGGATAAACACCTTTATTATCTTTGGCGTAGTTTTCTAAAGCGGTATATAAAAGCTTCAGGTTAACCTGAGCCAGCGACTGGTTGCGTTCGATATTATAGACAATGATCTTGCGTATAGCCGTGCGCAGCAACAATGCGCTTAGGCCTATAACGATCATAATCGTAACAAAACTTCGCGCCCTTCTGTTAATCATTTTTAGAAATCATTAAAAAAAGTAAGAATTATTGATAAATCCATTCTTTTAATTTTAGCACAAAGAGCCTAATTAGCAATCACTTTTTAAATAGGGACAGCGACCATTTATTCTCTATTCAACGACCATGAATAAATGGTCGCTGTCCCTATTTAAATCTTTTTACAATTTCTCTTTGCTTATTAACCTCTTGGCCCTGATATAATTAGGGTTAATCATTAATGCCTGCTTTAAAGCGCGTTTTGCCTTAACCCTTTGCCCCATATTCAAATAGGCAACCCCTAAATTATAATGGTAGCCGGCAATGTAAGGATTTAATTCCAGAGTGCGGCTAAAAGCGCTGGCTGCCGCCTCCCAACGGCCTTGCTTAACGAAATTAATCCCTAAACTATTATAAAATTGCTCGGCGCTGTCGACATTGCTTGAGTTTTTGAGAAAATCCAAGATAATCTTGCAGTCAACGGCTTTGGCCGTATCCGTAATCTCCGTCAAAGATTCCAATATGTGTAGCCCCGCGGAATCAGGCTTGCCTTGCGCATAATAAATGCGCGCCAGGTTAAAATGCGCGAATTTAATTCCCGGCTCAAGCCTTAAGGCTAACGTATATCTTTTAATAGCCTGCTCATGCGACCCTTGCGCTTCATCGATATTGGCGATGTTATTTTCTACCTCCCCGGCCTTTTCAGGAGGGCAGGTCTTCTCAACATACTCATACTCTTTTCTTGCTTCAGCAAAACGTTTTAATTTAAAATAAAGATTAGCCAGGTTAGAGTGCGCCTCAAGCAGGTCAGGCTTAATCTTAAGCGCCATTTTATACTCCTCTATCGCCTGCTCATTTAACTCTTTAAGCTCATATTGCAGGCCGAGATTATTATGCGCCTGGAAACTCAGCGGTGAATACTTGATAATATTTTTATAAAAAACTATTTGGTTCCCCCATTCAAAGTTGCGGCCGGCAGATAGCAGGATATAAAATGCCGAAAAGCCGATAACGATCAGGAGAAACATTTTCTTTCTTAAGGTTTTATGCAAAACATAAGCCAAGAGCAGAAAAAAACTGATCGAGGATAAATAAATAAAATGCTCGGCGATAAAACTATTGATAGGGAAAATCCCTGATTGCGGAATAAAAAAAACTAATGCCCAAAACAGCATAAAAGAAACAACTTTATTTCTTGCTGAATACCTCAACATGTAAGCGCAGCCGATAATGATCAGCCCGAGACAGCTTAACCCAAGTAAAATTCCCGTATAACTGCTTTGCCAGGCAAACTGCCGTGACATATGTAAATTAACCGGAAAAATAAGCAGGTTTAAATAAGTAATGATTATTTTCGGTAAAACGCTTAAGCGGATGATCCAGGGCGCTTTAGTTAACGCGGGCATATTAAATGTAATAAAATTAAATAAAAAAATCCTTAAACCCAAATAAACTAAAGTTACTGCTAAAAAAGGGGTAATTCTTTTAATAAAATAATACCTCTCTTTTATCCTCTCATGCGTAAAGTAAAATATGTAACCGCCGATTATAAAAGGAAAAAAGATTGCCGCTTCTTTGCTCAATAAAGCCAATATAAAACTACCCAGTGATAAAATGTACGATAGGATCGTATTCTTAGCCCCTTCTTTCTGGCTCTTAATAAATAATAACAGGGAAAGTATAATAAATAACCCCATAAGCATCTCCGCCCTGCCGGAGATATAAGTAACCGCCTCCGTATTCAGCGGGCTGACAGCAAAGAAAACACCGGTGACAGCCGCAACCGGCAGGTTTGCCAGCAAATTAAACACCAAGAGGAAAACCAGAAAAGATACTCCGGACTGCAAAATTATGTTAGTCAGATGGTATCCTAAAGGATTAAGTTGCCAGAAATGGTAATCAAATATATAAGAAATGGTTTGCAGCGGACGATAGAAATTTGAAGCGGAGTTTGTTCCCAGATATAGATCGTTGCTAAAGCTAGAGCTTAAATTCTGCCAACTACGGATAAGCGTATTTTCTACGATTAAAGCCTTATCATCCCAGATAAAAGGGTTGGTTAAAGAATTGAAATAGGTAAGAAAACAGGCTGCGCAGATTAGAAAAAAAACCAGTATAAATGGGGACAGCGACCATTTTTCTTCACTAAGCATAGAAAAATGGTCGCTGTCCCCATTTTTATCTTTCATTTTTAAAATAGAAACTTCCTCATTATTTATGGCGTAAGCACCCCGCCCGTGGTAGCGGTATAGGTAACGCTTCCGTTTGCTCCTGCGATAACCGGGCTAGCCGTAAAAGTATAGCCGCCACCGGACAATGTGCAAGCATAGCTATACTCCCCGGCAACTGTGGTTGCTCCGGTTGCATTGGCACAATAGCTTCCTGCCGAAGCAATACACTCAGTAAGCTCGGCTACACTGGCAGGATAGGCTCCCCTATGAGACGTGGAATAGTTTTCCGCGGCAACAGAAAGTTTGCGTATAACTTCTTTCGCTGTTTTTTCATTAACTTTTGCAGAAGTTGTTAAATAAGGTACTGCGATTACAGCTAATAAAACGACAACTACTAAAATAATTATAATTTCAACCAAAGTAAAACCTCTTCTATTCATCAACCACTCCTTTAAATAGGGACAGCGACCATTTATTCTATTTATTCAAGTTTAATTTCAAATAATCCCTGCCCGTCACTTAAGATTACCCTGTCCCGCTTTATATCCACAACTACTTTATTACCAAGCCGGTCACCCTTTTTAACTACATCGCCGTCAATAATCGCCAGCGGTTTGGCCTTATCCCAGAGTATGCCGGTTAAAGTAAACCCGGACTGCATATTCTTCTCGCTCATTATGGGAGCACCGGTGAAAGGATCCCTCCTTAACTCAACAGATTTAGTTTCCCGCTCAAGCAAATTATACAAATTCCTGCTATCTATTTTATCTACAGCACCCGGGGATTGATTAGCCAAATCAACTGTCTTTGGCCTCGTAGTATTACGGCCGTGAAACTTCTTGGCGGCATTTACAAAAGCAAAAACCAATATCACCACCAAAATTACTATTACCCCAATTTCGATTAAATCTTTCCGGCGCATTTTCTTAAATTAACAGATATAAATTAAACACTATAGTAGAACGGACCTTGCCATTAAGTTGTTCATCTTTCCTAACGTTTAAATTGACCACACTGGCAAACGCCGGGAGGATCTTTTTTAACTCTATCAAATAGCTTATCATATCTTTATAAAAACCTGCTGCCTCCAGAGTTATCGGCAGATAGTTAGCCGTTTTACCGTCAATAATGACCTGCTTGCCGTTTTCATCCAGAAATTCGACACGCGTTCCCGGCTGCAAAGAAATAACCTCTATATTCATTTTTCGCGCTACTTCCGGAATAATCCTTAAACTGTCCTCTTCCTGCCGGGGGAATTTATTGCTTAAATAAAGCTGCTTCTGCTTTAAAATCCGGATTGCTTCATCCCTGCTTTGCGAGCCGGATAAAAGTATCTCAATGCCCTGGATCTGCTGATCCGTAGAGATCAATTCATTTCTAAGGCTCCCGATCTCCTTACTGCTGGGAAAGTATAAAAATACCCAAAGCAGCAAGAAAACAAACACTCCTGCTGCGCTCATTATAATTATATTCTTTTGGTTTTGAGTTATATTTATCTTTGGCAGATTCATTTTATTTAGCTAAAATACACTCTATCTCAAAACTGCTTGCATTCTGCTCCTCTTTGGAATTAATCAGGTTTGCCTCCAGGATAAACTTTGAATTTTCCAGCGCTTTCATAAAATCCGTAAGCGCCTTTTCCACCGGGTCCCCGCTTGCAAGAACTACGCCGTTAAGGTGCATTTTATGGCTGGGCTGGTCAAAATCAAACTCATTAAGCAGTATATTCGCCGGGATAATTGAACCAATTAATTTTAGCAGCCCCTCCGAAGGAACCTTCCCTGCATGGATCTTATTGATGAAATCCTCCCTTAAATCTACCTCCTGTTTTAAGGCTTTAACCTCTTCTACGGTTTGTAAATGTAATTTGGCAATCCTTAAACGATTTTTATAGTCACGCAACTGAAAACTAATTACAAACCAGGAAAAAACAAACATCGCTGCGATTACAACCGCGGCGATGCGTAGGGCTGTCTGCTGGACCAACTCCATCTTCTGGCTTCTTATTTCACGCGGCAGTAAATTTATTCCGGAAGTTGACAGGCCCAGCCCTATGGCGCTGGAAAGCTGATTGGCGTCGGAAAGAAACTTCTCCGCCCCTACCTTGCTGACATCAAGCAGGGCCGGCAAAGGTAATTTTTCTATTTTTATCTTAAGCTCACTCCCCAAATAGCTATCAAGATTCTTCAGGTTTGCTCCGCCGCCGGTAATATATAAAACTTCCGGCTTTCCGGCCTGGTTTTCAGAATTAAAATAATCGAAGGAGCGCTCTAACTCTTTAGCTGCTGTCTCAAGCAGCGGACGCATAAGCGGGATAAGCTGGCCTGTCTTTATGCCATCATCAAGCTTAGCCGTTTCATCAAGAGGTATACCCTGCTGGCATGTTAACTGTTCAGCCTTATCAAAGCCGATTTCAATCTTGCCCTTATCCGTTATCAGAAATCCACATAATGAAGAGAAAAGCTTGGCAGTAGAAAAATTCAGACTCCTGACAAAACTCAATTTATTATTTTGATAGATGGAAATATATGAATGGGTATGCCCTATATCAAAAATAGCGCTGATTTGCTGTCCGATGGGCAATAAATCCAGGATACCGCAATAATTAAATACGCTGCTTGATACTCGTCTAGGCGTAAGTCCACAGCCGACAATCGCGGAAACATATTTGTTAATTACATCTTTTTTGGCAAAAACGCAGAAAATCTCGATTTTCCTGGCGCCTTCATTATCCGCATACTCACGAATAACCTGCAAATCCGATACGCTCTCCTCAGAAGAAAAAGGAAGCTCACCCTTAAGCTGCCATTTCACTGCATTAAGCAGTTCATCCTTGGGCATATGCGGGAGGCTAAGCTTCTTAATAAAAATACCTTCAGAGTCAGAAATACTTAGATATACTTCATTACTGAATACGGCATTTTCTTCAAGGATTTGTTTAAGAAAAACGCTTAAGGCCTCGGATGTGTTTGAGCTTGTGTCAAATTCTTTTAAAACATAAGCCAGAAGCCTATAAGCACCTCCCCCAACCTGCAGGCAGGCTACCTTAATAAATGAGCCGCCGAAATCAATACAGGTAATCCGTTGGCTATTTTCCTTGAATTTTAGAAACTTGGGCCACTTCATAAAGGAGAAAAGATTATAAAGAGTATTTTTTAGTTAAATAATATGTAATAAAAAAGATCACGCCCGAAATTAATAATAAGGATATCCCTACGCCAGTTCTTAGCTTATAAACCTTTTCATCAATGGGAACACTCATTTTATTAATCGTAGTGTTTATTTTATTGCTTAACTGGTGCAAAGTTTTGGGTGAGAATAAAAACAGTAATCCGCCTACGAGAGCCACTGTACCTGCTAAAATCAAAAACCACATATTTTCCTCCCTGCGCAGAAGCGCGTACCGGCCGCTCCGATAAGGCCGGGTATCCTATTGTAACTTCTCCACATTAATAGATGTTGCCTGCTCTGAACTACCTTCCCAATCATTATATAAGCCTGTCCCGGTTTTAGCAATTAAAATCATCTGGATCCTGCGCACATTTGCTGCGGTAGAAGTAATGGTATTAGTTGAATCATAATAAGTAAACAAAGTTCCACTTTTACCGTTCATAGTAATACCTGCTGTACCGGAATAGGTCGGGATCGCCACCTCCGCAGCGCCATTTATTGAACGGTAAAGTTTACTTGTACCTGTATCCAGGCGGAAGTAGACTGCCGTTCCTGCGCCGTTGATAAAATTAACCTGGTTGGCATTAGCAGTAGTAATCACCCTGCTAAAACGCAGGCCTTGAGCTTGCTTGTCCCCTTCAATCATAATATCCAAAGCTTCCTTGACTAACTTATCCATATTCAGCTGGTTTGGGATAAACACGGAATTCTTAACTGTGTAGGCCATAAGCCAGGCACCTGCCCCGGCTAAAATACCGATTATGGCAATCACCATAATAATTTCAATAAAAGTAAAACCTCGCTTAAATCTCATAGCCCCCAGGTTACATTCTTAACGATGTAGTTATTTAAAGTAACCAATACTGTTGCGCTGCCCGTCTTAGTTACACTAACAGTAACTAGCTTTACGCTCTCTGCAGTTAGAGATGTACCAAAAGCATAACTCACTGTAGTCGTTACATTATAAGTATACCCCTGATAGCTAGAATCAGTTGCGCTGGTTATACTGGCATAAGCAGTATTAAATATGGTTTCCATCTTAAAACGCGCCAAGTGGAGAGCCATAGTATAATCCCTTGAAACAAATACGCTTTGCACTTGTTTACCCAGAGTAAGTGATATAGGCAAAGCAACTATGCCGACCACAACTATCGTCATAATCAGCTCAATTAACGTAAAGCCGCGATTTTTACGGGACAGTTTGAAAAATCTCATCATAATCAGAAACGTTGCCTGTAGTAGTGCTATATACAGCCTGCACGCTGCGGTATTGATTTGAGCCTACGGTCTTACCCATGCTTTTTATAGTCAGGGTAGAATTTTGCGTACAAGCAGATCCCTGGGCTGGCCAGGCTATACATGCAGTAGTAGTTGTGCCATCAGTCATAACAAAACTTAAAGTAATAACAGCGCTATTCATAGAAGCATTAAATTGAATAAGATTAATATTACGCGTAGTATTAGCGGGGATCGTTGTATCAGCAATATTTACATTAGCAGGGCTGGAAGTTGCGCTTCCCGACCAAACCGTAGAGCCATTAAGCTGAATATTAGACATCGTTCTATTACTAATACTCCAGGTGACAATTATCCTATCGATAGTAATAGAACTAGCCGAAGAATTCCTTATAGTCACCCCTTGTAAACTATGGTTATTGTCCCCCAAATAAGCAGCTGTCGCATTAACCACCAAGGAACCAGAAGCCCCTCCTCCACCACCTGCAACCGTAGAAACAGTAAAATTATTATTTGCGTCAATATTAAAAGTACCATTGGTTAAAGAAGCGCTATTACGGTATTGATACAGAGAATAGTTAACGCCCGAGCTGGCATTATAAATACAGCGGACCTCCCTCTCCTCGCTATCAATCTGTTTATACCAACCAACTATAAAAACCGAAAGCCCTAAAACCGCAATAGAAACAAAAACAATCAGCATTACCGCGGCCATTAGGGCTAAGCCTTTTCTTTTTTTTATCATGCTTTATATATAATAATACAGCGCAAGACGCCTTAAGAAATTAACTCGAGACGCCTTGCGCTAAATTATTAAACAATTTTATTGAAAACTTCCTGATGCAGCAGTATAGGTATAGGTAGTTCCTGCCGGCCCGGTATAACTTGTAGCAGAAGCCTTGGTCCAGTCAGAGGTAATTCCACCTTGCCCTAAAACAGTATCAAAACAAATATTTCCTGAAGCACAAACAGCAACAGTAGCTGAATCCAGAGTTGCCGGGTATGCCTTGTTATTGGCATAATAAGTATAGATACCTGCGCGCACTCCGCCAACAACACCTTTTTCCGCAGCTGTCTTAGCTGAAGCCTGAAGGTCGAAATACTTAGGCACAGCAACTGCTGCCAGGATACCCAAGATCACGATAATCATGATCAACTCGATTAATGTAAAACCTTTCTTCATTTTACTCCTCCTTTGTTTTATATCCTCAACATCCATTTTAACAACTCTTATTATAGGCAATGTCAAAATTAGATCAATTATACTTAAGTATAACTTACAACCTTACTACCAATTTTCATAACCTTTTGTTGTTGAACCAACCACCCCCCTTCTGGAATCATAATAAAGCCGGTTGCCAAAAGCATCTACCGGCGTGCCGTGTTCATCTTTTTCAAGCGAGCCTAAGAATTTTTCATTAAAGATAATCTCATCCGTCTTAGACAGCCTGTGGCTTGATTGAATAAGGCCCTTTAGATCCTGCGGGTAATTACCTTTTAGCTCCTTATACAAAACCAAAAGCATCCGAAAATTATTTAACTGATAGCGCAGGGCAACCTCCCGGGTGTTCTGCGCGAGGGTGCCGATAATCCCGCCGAATATCCAAATCAAAAACCAGATAACTGTCAAAGAAACGGTTAAATCCAAAAAAATCAAACCCCGCTTATCTTTCTTAAGAGAGGAAAACAAACGTAGAGAGCGCATCATTTCTTAAAGATGCTCATTAAATTCCACATGGGCAGGAATATGCCCAGGGCCATAAATAAAACCGCCAGGCCCAAAACAAAAATCAAAATCGGTTCAATTAATGAAGTCAGGTTGTTAATCGTATAATCTACCTGCTCGTCATAATAATTAGAAACATGGATAAGCAAGTCATCAAGTTTACCAGTCTCCTCCCCCACCGAAACCATCTGTGTTACTATAGGCGGGAACAAACCGCTGATTTTCATCGGTTCAGCGATGCCCTTGCCTTCCATAACATTATTTTTAATATTATCTATAGCTTTAGAAACAACCTCATTGCCGGTTGAGCCTGAAGCGATATCCAGGATTTTTAAGATCGGGATGCCGCTACGCATAAGTGTTCCGGTAATACGCGTAAAGCGCGAGATGGAAAGCTTTAATACCAATGGCCCAAAAACCGGAACCTTCAGTTTAAAATTATCCCAGGTGAACCTGCCGATTTTAGTATTAATGTATTGCTTAAAAAGAAAACGTCCCGCTATACCGATAATAATTAATAACCACCAAAGTTTGGTTACCGCGTAATTAATCCCCAGGAGCACCTGTGTCGGCCAAGGTAAAGCTGTAGTATATTGCGCGTAAATCTTGGCATACCGGGGAACAACCAAGGTTGTAAGAACAATAAAACCGATAATCATCGCGATTACCACAATAATCGGATAACGGGTTGCGGATTTAATACGCATCCGGATAGTTTCGTCATGTTCGCTTAATGAAGCAAGCCTGGTTAAAACCTCATCCAGCCTGCCGCTGGCTTCTCCCGAAGCGACCATATTTATATAAAGGTTGTTAAATATCTTCGGGTATTTTTCTAAGGCGCCGGATAAATTTGACCCTGATTCAATATCCCTGATTATCTGTCCGATTACCTCTTTAAAAACTTTATTTTGTGCCTGTTCAGCTAAAGCACTTAAGGAAAGCAGGATTGGCAGGCCTGCCTTCTGCAGAGTAGCTAATTGGCGGGTAAACATATTCAGTTCAGAAAATTTTATTCGAATGTTTGAGCCCAAAAACTTAAAAGCCCGGGTATCCTCTTTTACCTCCTCTATAGAGACCGGAGTAAAACCCATCTGGATTAACCTCTGGGCTACGGCATTTTCATTCTCCCCCTCCATTACGCCGCTAGACTGTTTACTGAATTTATCCCTGCTTTTATATTGGTAATTAGGCATAAATTACTCTACTTCAGTAACCCTTAATATCTCCTCAATTGTAGTTAATCCCAGCCTTGCCTTCTCTAATCCGTCTTCACGCAAACTCTTCATCCCCAGTTCGATCGCTTTTTTCTTTATCGCGTCCGCCGAGTTCTTCTCTTCAACCATTTTGCGGATAGTTTCATTAAGCACCAATACTTCAAATATCCCAATCCGGCCGAGGAATCCGCTATTCTTACATGCAGGGCATCCCTTGCCGCGGAAGAATCTTGTCTTGGCATCCAAACCTAAATTCTGTAAAGCGGCAGGCGTAGGAGAGTATTCTTCTTTACACTTTGGGCAAACCTGACGCACCAATCTCTGCGCAACAACAAGAATTAACGAACTGGAGATTAAAAAGGGCTCCAAACCCATATCAATCAGGCGAGTCAAGGAACTGGGCGCATCATTAGTATGCAGGGTTGAAAAAACCAAATGCCCGGTTAAAGATGCCTGGATAGCCACCTCCGCTGTCTCTTTATCGCGAATCTCTCCAACCATAATTACATCGGGGTCCTGGCGTAAAATTGAGCGCAGGCCATTAGCGAAAGTAATATCCGCTTTGGGATTCACCTGAGTCTGGCGGATCAAAGGTAGCTCATATTCAACCGGGTCTTCAATCGTAATAATATTTTTCTCCATGGAGCTGATAGTACTTAAGGCGGAATAAAGCGTAGTGGTCTTACCACTGCCGGTAGGCCCGGTAACCAGGATAATCCCATTAGGCTGCAGGATCATCCGGCTAAAGATCTCCAGATTTTCTTTGGTAAAACCCAAATCCTTCAATCCTAATAAAATAGATGAACGGTCCAATAAGCGCATCACCACATTCTCACCGTGGACTGTGGGAAACGTAGAAACCCTGATATCCAAATCTTTATTTTCCAGCTTTACGCGGATTTTACCGTCCTGCGGCCTTCTGTTCTCGGCAATATCCATTTCAGCGAGGATCTTGATCCTAGAAATAACCGCGTTCTGCAGTTTTTTCGGTAAGCTATGCACCTCATGCAAAATTCCGTCAATGCGGTAGCGTACGCGTAAAACCTCCATCTCCGGCTCGATATGAATATCCGATACACGGTCCTTAACCCCTTCAGAGATTAAAATATTCACTAATTTTATTATCGGCGGCTCTTCAGCGACCTCCATCAAGGTGCCTTTGTCGGCCAACAATTTTTTGCTCTCAATGCTCTTTACAATCTCTTCCACGGAGTTTCCTTGGCCGTAATAAAAATCCAAAACTTTTTCGATGCTTTTGGAGGAAACTAATACCGGGTCCACAGTATCTACCTTGCTGATCCTGCGGATATGATCTAGTGCATGGATATCGCTCGGATCCACCATCGCTACCGTTAAGGTATCCATAATCTTAAAAAGCGGCACCGCCTTATATTTACTAGCGACGCTTTCCGGAATAAGCTTGGTAAGCTCCGCGTCAATAACATAATCTTCCAGGTTCATATATAAAAAACCCGAGGCATTAGCCTTGGCTTCAGCAATATCCTCCTCGGTAATAAAACCCAGCTTTTCTAAGGCCTTTTCAAGTTTAATCCCGGTGCGCTTTACCTCATCCCTTGCCTTCTCTGCCTGCGCCTGGGTGATTAAGTTTTGCTTTAATAATAGATTGATAATCTCCATCTCTTCTCCTTTAAATAGGGACAGCGACCATTTATTCTCTATTCAACGACCATGAATAAATGGTCGCTGTCCCTATTTAAGATTATTTCTTCTGCTATTTTTTCAATAGCTGGACTACTTTAGCCAATAGCATATCCGGCTCAAAAGGCTTAGTTATATAAGCGTCCGCCCCCACCTCTGCACCGAACCTTATATCAGATTCCAGGGCACGTGCCGTAAACAATATAATCGGGATATGTTTATATTTTTCATCAAACTTAAGCATGCGGCAAACTTTATAACCTTCAATTTTTGGAAGCATAAGGTCGAGAATAATTAAATCCGGGTTTTCATTCCGCGCCTTATTCAAACCTTCCTGGCCGTCGCAGGCAGAGATAACCTGATAATCATTTGCCTCCAGCCTTAAAACAACCATCTCCATAAGCTCTAGTTCATCATCAATAACCAACACCTTTACCTTTATCTTACTCATAAGCTTACGGAAATATTGCTCAAGCCAATTTTGCCTTATTTACCAATTCCTGGTAGTCGATAGCTTCATCGGGGTACGTAGACAAACCAAAACTTATTTTTATATCTTTACCAAGGTTGATGCTTTCAAAATAACTTCTTAACGCCTGCTCAACCCTACCCTGTATAATAAGCCCGTTGCCCTTGTCGCAATCCCGCATGATGATAAAAAATTCATTCGGGTATTTCAAAGCCAAATCTTTGCCTCTATACAATTGAGCCCTGATAATCCTGAGAAATTCTTCCTCTAGGCCATTATAAGTATCCCTTATTTTATCAGAATAGCTAAAAGTTACAACAGCTAAAGTCACATGCGTACTAGACTTAATTGCATCATCAATTGCATCCTCAATATACTCCCTGGCGTTCTCTTCTGCAGGGTAATTAGGCAGAGTAAAAATAAACTTTGTGCCCCGGCCAAACTCGCTTTCTACCCGAATCTTGCCCCTATGTAATTCTATCAACCCCTTGGCTATAGAAAGCCCTAAGCCTGTGCCTTTTTCTCCTGCTCCGGGAGTGCGGCCAAACTGCAGGAATTTATTAAACACCTTAGGCAGGTCTTCTGCTGCGATACCAATACCCGTATCGCTAACTACAAACTCCACTTCGTTCTTTTTCTGCTCCATCGAAACCTCAATATATCCTTTTTCGGTAAATTTAATGGAATTGCCGATCAAGTTGGTAAAAACCTGGATTATCCTATCTTCATCGATATATAAATCCAACACCTGCTCCTTGGGCAAATCAAGCCTTAACTCCAGGTTCTTTTCCCTGGCCTTATTTTCAAACGCGCTAAACACATTCTTTATTAAAACCCTGAAGTCAACATTCTTCTTCTTTAATTCCACCCTGCCGGATTCAATCTTAGAGATATCCAGAAGGCTGTTAATAATCCTCGCCAAACGGTCAATGTTATTTTTAGAAGTAGTAAGTATTTTAGCCTGCTTGGGGTTAATACTGCCGGTTATCCCATCCAGAACCAGGCTGATACCTTCTTTAGTAATAGAAAGCGGGGTGCGCAATTCATGGGAAACAATAGAGACAAAATCATTTTTTAATTGATCCAATTTTTCCAACGCGGCATTCTTCCGGCTTAGCTCTTCCAGCATATTCTTACGTTCAGTTATATCCTGCATCACCCCTACTAAACCGGCGATCTTTCCATCCGGTCCGGGATATGTGGACTTATTTAAAAGCACGACATGTTTTACGCCTTGGGCATCCAGTATTTCAGCTTCATAAACCTTAGAGCCGCCGCTGGGCAGGCTAAACAACTCCTTATCTACACGGTAATTAATTATCGCCGACTGCCGGGGATTAATATCAAAAAAGTTCTTACCGATTACATCGCATTGCGCTAATCCAAAGAATTGCGCAAAAGCAAAGTTGCACCCTAAATATTTACCCTGGATATTTTTATAAAATACCGGATTGGAGATATTATCAATTAAGGTCTGCAGATGTTTTTGGGAAACCGCTATTTTTTCGGCAGATGACCAGCTAATCTGATTGATGACAAAGAAAACAGTAAGCAAAATAAATACGCAGAAACTGATAAAAATACCAAGCAGGCGGTGCCGAAACATCTTCTGCTGCCATATCCCCACATCCATATCCATTCCAACCAAAGCGACAATTTTATTGGTTTCCAAGTCAACGATTGGAGCATAAGCGGAAATCCAATTGCCCCATCTGTCGGTATAAGCGTCTATAATAAAAGTCTGTCGGCTTAAAAATTTATTCTTTAGTTCCAAAGGCGCATCTTTATAAACCTGGCCCGGATAAGAACTGGTAGAAGAATTCGGATCTGAATCCACAAGAAAAACTATTTTACCGCTGTCAAAACGCATTAAATAAACACTGGTCAAATCAATATTAGCCTCATCTATCGCTTTAAGCTGCTCCTTGAGCCGCTTATAATCAGGCATGCTGATATCCGCGGCCGTTGCAGTAAGTGTTCCCACGCGGCGAAAATTTACCGCCGCAGCCGCAGTATCGGCTTTAGCTAATAGCTCATCTACATTTGACTGCCGGAAATAATCGCCGATGTTACGGGTAAGCAACCAACCCGAAATTATCAGGATCATATAAACCGATCCTATTAATAAAACGCGTTTACTTCTGTATTTGCTTAATCCACCCCTACCCAACCCCCCTTGTACAAAATACCAGCATGTCAGGATGATAAAAGCGGCACACGTAATCAAGGCACAGCGTAGTAGTTGTATAGGGAAACCACAAAACTGGGCAAAAATATCCTGGTTAAACAAGGTATTCTTAAGTAAAAATGGCGGATTTAGAATTACAAGCTGGGTAAAAGAATAGGCCCCGATAAAAAAGCCTAATCCGAAAATTAAACGCCTCTGGATATCCTTTAATCTTAAAGCGTGAAGGATCAAGATGGACCCTGCGCTAAACGCGCTGACAAAACCTAGGAAATAACGGCAGGTAAAATTAAAACCATCATCTTTACCGAAATGCCACCCTAAATAAACCAACAACAGCCAGGGGATAAAAAACCACTGGCTAAAAGATTTACCTTTTAGCGCTAAAAAGCTCAACCACGAAAATTCTGCCAGGAACACAAATGACAGCAGTATTACTACCGGCCGCAACAGGCCAAATACGTAGTTATCGCCAAGGCTGATAGACAATATATCCAGCCATTCGTTAATCGCATAGGCAAAACCGAATAACCCTAACCAAAACCACGGCAATTTTATTTCTTGAGATTTTATTAATAGCAGAGAGGCAGCAGCGAGGATAAAAAAACCCATCCCATAGACTAAGAAAATATAATCCATCTGGGATTTAAATAATTCTATCATAAATTTATTCTACATTAATAATACTACAAAGCAAGTATTTTAATAGGGACAGCGACCATTTTTTAAGTTAGATTTTAGCCCCCTTTACGTCAATTAAGGTAGAAAAAAGGAGCCGCTATGGCACGAATAGCAAGAGTCGTTGCAGTTGGATTACCTCACCACATTACTCAAAGAGGAAATTACAAACAACCCGTTTTCCGAAATAGCTATGATAGAAGAATATATCTTTCGTGGATAGAAGAATACAGCGAAAAATACTCCCTCAAGATATTAGCCTTCTGCCTAATGATAAATCATGTTCATTTTATTGCTATTCCAGAGACAGAAAATGCACTTGCTAAGGTATTTAACACCACACACATGCGCTATTCCCAATACTTTAACAAAACTAACAACTTAATGGGCCATCTTTGGCAAGGACGCTTTTATTCTTGCATATTGGATGAACCACATTTTATCGCCTCTGTAAGATATGTAGAAAGAAATCCTGTGCGAGCAAAATTAGTAAATAATCCTTGGGAATGGACTTGGTCTAGCGCGTCTTTTCATATAAACCAGAAGAAAGAATCTTTGATTAAATTGCATAAATTCTCAGAGGTCATTAATATGACTGACGATTATTGGCGAGAATACATCTCATCAGAAGACAATTCGAGGACAATCGATAACATACGTAAACATTCATTAACAGGACGACCGCTAGGAAATGAGATATTTATTAAGAAGCTTGAGAAAGAAAATGGTAAAAGACTGCAAGCTTTGCCGAGAGGAAGACCGCTGTTAAATAGGGACAGCGACCATTTATTATAAATAAATGGTCGCTGTCCCTATTTACTATGCAACCTTAGCAGTTACATAGACATACTGCAGAATTTTGCTCCCGGAATTCTTAACATTATGCGTGGTTTCTGGGGGGATATATATGAAGGTATTTCTAGCCGCTCTGATCTTTTTATTCTTGCCGTAATAAACAATCGCGCTTCCTTTTAAAATAATAATTATCTCTTCTTTTTCTTCGGTCTTGTGCTCTCCGATTAATTCTTTGGGCTTTAGACTAACCAGGCCAGAGCGTAATCCGTAATCCTTATGTTTACCACCTAATAAACGTAAAAAATGCAGCTTGCCCTTAAGTTGTATGCAGGAAACTTTTTCCCCGGTTTTAACTTTTTTCATCTTGATGCTCCTCTTTATGATGGTCCAAATGCACGTGAGGGTGGATATGCATCTTATCTTTATGCTTGTGGCTGTGGATATGCACAAGGTTGTTTGCAGCAAGCAGAGCTGTATCATTTAAGATACTATCTACCTGGCCAAACTTAACTATTTTTTTACCCGCGCCAAAAACATAAACAATATCCGAAACCTCTCCTACAATGTGCAAATCATGCGTAGTAGTGATAATTGTTTTACCGGAGATATTCTCATCAATAAGCAAATCGATGATATGCCTGGTAGTCGCAGGGTCAAGCCCGGCGGTCGGTTCATCGAGAATAAGAATATCCGGCTCAACGATCAAGGTAGAGGCTAACGCTACCTTACGTTTCTCTCCTATGCTTAGCTGACTTGGAGATCTATCCAGTAAATTCTGGATGCCCAATGTAGTTATAAGCCTTTCCAGGCGATTTTGGATTTCATTCCTTGCCAAACCCAGCTGCAGTGGCCCAAAAACAATATCTTCTTTAACGCTCGGGCAAAATAACTGCACATCGGGATTCTGGAAAACAAACCCGACTTTACGCCTAAAATCGCGGGAGAACTCAACATCATTAAAACTTCTCTCGTTTATTTCTTTGCCGCAAAAACTAACCACCCCTCTATCCGCGAAAATCAAGCCATCAAGCAGGTGTAAAAGCGTAGATTTGCCTGAACCATTTGCGCCAATAATAGAAATCTTCTCACCCGGATTAATATCGATATCCACATCCGCTAGCGCCGGGAATTTACCCAGATAAGAAAAACAAACACCTTTTAATGAAAAAACCGGATTATCCATACTCCTGCCACTCCTGCGAATATTAACCATACCCAATCTTTTACCCGCCACCTGAAATCCTCCAACACAGACGGCTCACCGCTGTATCCGCGGGAAAGCATGGCTTTATATACATCTTCATTTAGTTGGTATGATCGAGCCCAAAGACAAGCAATATTCCAAGTTACGATTTGCTGGCCTTTTTTATAGTGCGTAATCGTGCCCACCCGGCTTTTAATGGCAAGATAGGTATTTTCAATTATACCTATAAAAAGATAAATATAACGATAACTCATCCCTAAAACCATAGAAAAGGCCTGAGGTACGCCAAAAATACGCAAAGCTTTTAATAATTCAAAGTGCCGCGTGGTAATACTTAATAATACCGCAAAAGAGACCGCGGTAGCAACGCGCAGAACAAGCAGTAACGCGCTCAATGCTCCGGGTAAAGTAATTACCAATACCAGGGAGGCAATTTTAAAACTAAATAACTGCTCACCGGGAGTAAAATTGCTGAATAACGCCGGCAGCGCGATAAATAATGAAAACAGCGGGATAAATACCCAGGTGCGTTTTAAGAAAAAACCCGGGTTAATTTTTGAAATAACCGCCAGGAACAAACATAGTAAATACAAACAAAAGACAACTAAGATATTTTTTGTTAACAACGTTACTATAATAAAGAAGGCAAAAATCAGCATTTTTATCCGCGGGTCAAGCGATTGCAGAAAACCGCCTTTTAAAGCATACTCCTCGGCAAATAATGAGCTTTTCAAAAACGCTAAAACACCCACCAGAGAATGCTCAATAAAACCGCTATTACCGCCGTTTTTTCTCATTTTACTGTTTTAATATCATCCCTTTCTTCTTTTACCGCGAATCTGCCGCAGCAAAAACGTTCTCCTTCAGGACAAAACCCAAGGCTTACACATTTTGCCCCTGCTTGTGAAAATAACAGCGGCAGGCGGTTTTTACAATCCGCCAGCATTTTCTCCGCTAAATTGCGGATCTCCCATTGCGCCCGGGAACAACAACGATGTTTGAAAAAATGCAATAATTCCCGGCAATTCATCGTGACGATTATTTTTGTTTCCGCTGCCTGAGGCAAGACAAAACGCGCATCCTGATTAGCTGTCTCACCGCTAATCCCCTTATCTGCTAAAAGTTCAGAAATCCTGGTGTAGCTTTTCTGAATCAAATCCATTATCTTTTCGAATTCTTTCTTCGCTAGAGGATTGGCTTCGATAGACGAAGGAATAATGTAATCAAAATCATTCTCCTTTACATAACGCTGGCTCTGCTGGGAGTATGAAGCCATCCTGTGCCGCACAAGCTGGTGCGTCAGCGCCCGGGACACCCCTTCAATGGCAAAGGTAAACTTTACATGCTCTAAAGGGCTTTCATGGCCTGAAGAAATTATTTTTTTGATAAACGCGGCTTGTTTTTCCTCATCATCTTTTATTTTCTCAAAGATATCCCCGGCAAACTGTTCCGCGTAACATTGACGACAGGCGGAATATATCAGCGCCAGGGCATTCTCTGTTACATCCAGCAGTTTTACATTCAAAGTTGCTTTGGGCATTTATCTTCTCCTTTAATTAATTATTTTAAGACCAAACTATAATCAGAAGCGGCGTAAGAGCTGCGCACATAAGGGCCGCTTTTTACATAACTAAAACCACGCTTTAAGGCCGCAGCTTTATATTCTTCAAAAACCTCCGGTTCCAAATATTTCCGCACTGGAAAATGATTAGCGCTCGGCGCAAGGTACTGGCCAATACTCAATAATTTACAACCCGCCTCAACAAGATCATCAAATACAGCTAAAACCTCTTCTTTCTCCTCCCCTAATCCAAGCATTAATCCGGATTTAAGAGGAATCTCAGGCGCGATATTTCTTAAGTTGCGCAACACCTGCAAAGATCTATTATAAGAAGCGCCTGTCGGCCTTATCTCTTTATATAAACCTGGCACTGTCTCTATATTATGAGCGATAATATCAGGATTAGTTTGCGAGAACAAACGGAGGGACTTCTCATCGCCATTAAAGTCGGGAATTAGTGTTTCAATCATAACCTGCCTGTTAACTATACGCAGCTTGGAAATAGTCTCCGCAAATACCGACGCGCCACCATCAGCCAGATCATCGCGGGTAACACTAGTTATTACCACATGGGTTAATCCCAATCTTTGCACAGCCTCAACAATACGCCTTGGCTCATCAGCATCAGGGGCAAGCGGTTGCCCCTTAGACACCCCGCAAAAACGGCAGGCGCGGGTACAGATAGATCCGAGAATAATGAATGTCGCTTGTTTGCGGCCAAAACACTCCCCCATATTCGGACACAAGGCTTCTTCGCAAACCGTATTTAAACGCAAATCTTTAAGCAGTGTTTTAACTTCCGCGCAATCCCTAAGCGAAATTTTTTTATTAAGCCACGCTGGTCTCATATGTATTGTCATTGCTTCGTCGGGCTTCGCCCTCCTCGCAATGACTATAATTTATAAAATTAACTCCGTTTACATGCGCCAATGCATCAATGAGCTTCTGCTCCAATACATCCCTATCAGGCAGCACCGTCAACTCTTCGGCTAATGCCGTAGCCCCGGAAGAAATATCTTCTGGCAAACAACGCACATACTGACGCACAAAATCCCAGTCAATACTCAGCGGAATAGAGCCATGCTGGAATATCGCTTGGCGGCTACGTTTCTGGGCGTTGCCGCCTATTTTCCTGCCACCAATAACAATATCAAATTTTTCATGCGAGGCGCTGCATAATTTATGCGGCAGGGATTTATTTTTAAAATCATCCGCCTCCAGAGCAAAAGAAGGGTTTAACCCAAGTGATTTGTAAAAATATATCAGGAAAGCACAGATCTGCCGGTAAGAAACAAAAACTTTTTTACCCTCTCCTATATCTTCTTTTGAACAAACAAGGCTATAGGTAATCTCATGATGGTGAAAAAGCGCTCCACCGCCGGTAATTCTTTGCGCGATCTCAACGCCATCACGATGACACCGCTTAAGATTAATTTCACCTTCCGGCTGCTGCGAAATACCATAGGTTATAGAAGGCGCTATCCAGCTATATACACGCAACAGCGGAATGCCGTCTTCTAGATAACGCAAAAAAATACTCTTATCCAGCGCCATATTATACGCGGCACTACCCGCTTGAGAACGTATCAGCCTGAATGTTTTCATGATTTTTACTTTGGTTGCCAGCGCAGATTTGGTTCTCTAGCGGCTTTTGTTTCATCAAGGCGTTTAACCGGCATAGAAAGCGGTGCTAAATGCAGCGCCTCAGGATTAGTCTTAGCAAGCGATGCCGCTTCGATCATTACCTCAATAAATGCGTCAAGCGTTTCCTTGCTCTCGGTTTCTGTCGGCTCAATCATCATCGCCTCTTTTACGATCATCGGGAAATAAATTGTCGGCGGATGAAACCCTTTATCGATTAAATATTTAGCTATATCCAAAGCGTGCACTCCTTGCTCCAATTGCCTGGCCGCAGATAAAACGCATTCATGCATACAACTTTTGCCATAAGCTGGAGCATAATAATCTTTTAAACGCGCAAGGCAGTAATTGGCGCTTAACACCGCGTTTTCGCTAACCTCAATAAGCCCGGATTTTCCCAGGGCCAGAATATACGCATATGCTTTTAGGATTACCCCAAAGTTACCATAAAAAGGAGCGATATAACCGATAGATTTATGTTTATGATAATCCAAGGCGAATGTTCCATCAGCTCGGCGCACAACTCTGGATATGGGAAGAAAATCTACCAGTTTTTCACATACACCCACCGGCCCGGCTCCCGGCCCTCCTCCGCCATGCGGAGTAGCAAAAGTTTTATGCAGGTTAAGATGTATGACATCAAAACCAATATCCCCCGGCCGGCATTTTCCCAATATCGCATTAAGATTCGCTCCATCATAATACATCAACGCCCCTACCCCATGCGCTAAATCCGCGATCTCTTTTATTTTAGGATTAAAAAAGCCAAGCGTATCCGGACAGGTAAGCATTACCGCGGCGGTTTCCCGGTTTAAAGCTTGTTTGTATGCCTGCATATCCAAACAGCCTTCTTTATCTGTCGGAATAACTACCACATTATATCCGGCAATTGCCGCGCTGGCAGGATTAGTTCCGTGTGAAGAATCCGGAATAATAATATGTTTCCGCCGCTCTCCATTATATTTATGATACGCGGCGATAAGCATAACTCCGGTTAATTCTCCATGTGCTCCGGCAAGCGGCTGAGTAGTAAAAGCGGACATCCCGGTTATCTCGCTAAGCAACCTCTCCGTATTATATAATACTTCTAAAGAACCCTGAGCCAACATCCCCCCTCCTAAAAGCTGGGGCAGTAAAGGATGCAAGGCGCTAAAACCTTCCATAGCGGCAACCTCTTCAGTAAATTTAGGATTATATTTCATAGTGCAGGAACCCAGAGGATAAAAATTCGTATCCACTGAAAAGTTAAGCCGGGATAAATTAGAAAAATGACGTACCACATCTAACTCGGAAACCTCAGGCAGGGAAGCTGCATCTTTGCGGCAATATTCCTTAGCTAAACCGGCGGTTATCGGCACATCTATTTCAGGCAGCGCAAATCCCTTTCTCCCAGGACGGCTTTTTTCAAAGATTAATTGCATAATGCTGCCTCCAGGCTGTTGGCGAATTGCACAATTTCTTCTTTAGTACGCTTTTCCGTAACCGCGACTAAAAGATAATTATCCAACCCCTTATAAAATCTGCCCAACGGGAAACCACAGGCAAATCCTTTATTGATCATCCGGTAAACTACTTCATCGGCATTCTTAGGCAGACAGATTGTAAATTCGTTAAATGTCGGTGCGCTGCGTTTAACCTTTACCCCGCTGACTTTATCTAATGTTGTCTTGGCAAACTCCGCCTTTTGATAATTTAACCTGGCTAACTCCTGGAAACCGCTCTTACCCAAAAGCGAGGTATAAATCAACGCCCGCAAAGCACAAAGTGCTTCGTTGGAACAAATATTTGAGGTTGCGCGTTCTCTGCGTATATGCTGTTCGCGCGCCTGCAGGGTTAAAACAAATCCCCGCTTATTATCCTTATCCACGGTTACCCCTACAATCCTACCCGGAAGCTGGCGCATATGCTCTTTTTTTACCGCGATAAAACCTAAATACGGGCCGCCAAAAGATAAAGGTATACCTAAGCTCTGGCCTTCTCCAGTGGCGATATCAACACCCATCTCTCCGGGGCTCTTAAGCAACCCCAAGGAAACCGGATATACTGAAGCGATCGCCAGCGCCCCGCTTTTATGCACGCGCTCAACAATATCGGAAAAATCATCCACCGCGCCAAAAAAATTAGGATTCTGCACAATCACTGCCGCAGTATGATCATCAAGATGTTTATAAATATCCTCCCTGCAACTTTGGCCATGCACTACCGGAGTCTCTACAAACTCAATAGAAAGATTGGATGTATATGAGTAAAGCATGGTACGGTAAATTAAGCTCACTCCGCTATCAACAATTATTTTCTTTCTTCCAGTAAGCCTTACCGCCATCATCGCCGCTTCATATAACGCGGTACCGCCGTCATAAAGAGAGGCATTGGAAACATCCAGCCCGGTTAATTCGCAGATAACTGTTTGATATTCATAAATTGCCTGCAGCCAGCCTTGCGAACACTCAGGCTGATAGGGCGTATAGGCAGTATAGAATTCCGAGCGGCAGGCTAAGGCATCAACCGCCGATGGGATATAATGGTCATAAAATCCTCCGCCTACAAAATCCACAAGACTGGTGGCATTTTTACGGCTGAGCAGCTTTAAATACTCCACCACCTCGAATTCGGATTTACCTTCCGGTATATTAAATGACTTTGGCCGCAGCTCACCAGGAATATGCTTAAAAAGATCCTCGACGCTTGCAACGCCGATAACCTTAAGCATCTCTTTTATTTCTGATTCCGTGTGCGGAATATAGTTCATTTAGACAAGCCCTGAATGTATTCTTTATATTGGGTAGAGTTCATAAGTTTGTTCTTTTCCCCTAAATCAGCGATTTTAATCACCGCAAACCACCCTGCTTCATAAGCGGACTTATTCACCAGTTCCGGGTGATCAGTAAGCTGCGTATTAGCCTTGAGCACTTCACCTGAAAGCGGCGCGTAAATATCAGAAGCAGCCTTTACTGATTCAACTGTCGCGCACCACTCAGACTGTTTTACCTTCGCCCCGGGTTTTGGCAGGTCTATAAAAGTAATATCTCCGAGAGAGTGTTGCGCAAAATCAGTTATCCCCATGGTCGCCTTATCCCCGTCAATTTTTGCCCATTCATGATCTTTGGTGTATAAAAGATTATCCGCTACGGTCATTTTATTTCTCCTTTTAATAGGGACAGCGACCATTTATTTTAAATAAATGGTCGCTGTCCCTATTTTAATTTTGCACTACCATTCTTATAAAAAGGCTTACTCGTAACTTTTGCGTTTATAGAAATTACGCCTTCTGAAAGAACAATCTGCTCTCCAAGAGGAATTTGGCAGTTAACATATCCCATCCCTATACCAAATCCAAGACTGGGTGAAAACGATCCACTGGTTACGCTGCCCACATCCTGATCCTTATAAATTATGCGGTAATTATGGCGGGGGGAACGCCGGGAATCCGCGATAAAATAAATCATCCTGCGGCTGGCCCCTTCCTGCTTTTGTTTTAAAAGACTGCTCTTGCCGATAAACTCCTTATCCCAATCTATAAAATGGCTTAACCCTGCCTCTAACGGCGTGGTGTTTTTGTCTATATCCTGGCCGTAAAGGCTGTAGCCCATCTCCAGGCGCAATGTATCGCGCGCCCCAAGGCCTATTGGTTTAACCCGCTTATCACTAAGCAGTTTATCCCATAACTGGGGGATTAAATTATTCGGCATATACAATTCATACCCCAGCTCTCCGGTGTAACCTGTGCGGCTGATAATAATATTCTCACCCAATAGAGTAAAATAATCAAAAGTATAATATCGCAACTCCTTAATACCTAAACCAATTGAATCCGCTACCCCTGCTGCCAGCGGCCCCTGTAAATCAAGTTTGCCCAACGATTGCGAAATATTCTCAATGCGCGTTGCCTTATTTAAATGTTTTTGTAAATGCGCAAAATCGCCATTTGTTGTTGCGGCATTAACTACAACCATCCAATCCGCGTTACTAATTCTATAGACAAGCAGGTCATCGATAATCCCCCCCTGCTCATTAAGCATAAATCCGTAGCGGCAGGAGCCATGCGGCATATTCTCAAGTTTAATCGTTACTAAATTATCAAAATTGCTCTTAGGCAGCTCCGCCTGAATAATAAACTCCCCCATATGGCAGATATCAAAAAGGCCGGCGTTCTTACGCACCCAGTTATGCTCCTCGATAATGCCGCTATACTGAATAGGCATCAACCATCCGCCAAAAGGCGCTAACTTCGCAGCCAACTCTTTATGCTTATTAACAAGAGGGGTTTCGGCAAGTGCTAAGTTATCATTCATACACTTAAACTTTCTAAATAGGGAAAGCAATTATTATACATCTAGAGGGGTAAATCTTTAATACTTATAACAAAAATAACCCGCCATGTCAATAAGCTAGGAGTTAGCTTTTATTTTTCTTACTTAAGAATCTGCCTAATATAACTACCACTCCAATGCAAATGATTATTCCTATAGCGGCCGAAAAAATATAAGCAAGGCTTAAGCTTAGCAATGGCTTTTGCTCCCATCCTCTAAAAGCGTAATCAGGAAGCGGCGCTTTCCAAACCTTTGAAAACTTTTCCAAACCTTTAGGCACATACCCAACCAACTGCCGCATTTGGCCCGCTCCCCACTCCCCCCAGGCAGAACCTGCCTTAAAGTGTGCAGGTAATAACAGCCCTAAGGGAGACAAAATAATTAATACGCCAATAAAAATCCAAATTTTAGAGATTATCTTCATTAGATATTCTTTTACGCAGCCAATAGCTCCGGAGAGTGTTTTTGTAAATATTTTATTACCAGGGCAGTTACAATTGCCTCCACCCACCCAAAAACCAGAAGATGCTCTCCCAGCATAACAGGTAAAGTAACATTCAGGCCGTACGGACAATACAGGGCCTGTCCACCCGGGGTTCTATACAACAAAGGTTGGAGGCCAAAAACAAAACCGGTCATCCCTGCGGCGATATTAAGCGCTGCATAACCGGCAATACCTGCGGCAATAACCCTTCTATTTGAACTTATAGCAGATTTACAGCTAATTGCTTTATAAATATAATACCCGGCAAAAGGAAGCACAAACGCCATATTAAAACAATTAGCGCCAATGGCAGTAACTCCGCCGTCACCAAACAATAACGCCTGGATTACCAACGCCACAGTAATAGCAATACAAGCTGCCCACGGCCCCAATAAGATAGCTACCAATACTCCCCCTACTGCATGGCCGGTTGTTCCCCCTGGTATCGGCAGATTAAACATCATAATTACAAAACTAAATGCCGCCCCTATTGCCAACAAAGGAATCTGCTTAGCATTAAGAGTTTTCTTAACCACGCGCGAAGCAATTGTCCATATTGGAAGCATGGCGAGATAAAAGAAGCCGCATGTCGCCGGGCCTAAATAACCATCTGGTATATGCATGCTATTTTAATGCCTCCCGACGCATAATAAAAAACACCGGTATAGCTATTATTTCTACGGCAATACTGATAACTATAACCGCGAAGATGGAATGCTCATAAAGCAAACCTGTAAGCGCGCTGCCGATAAAAATCGCCAGGCCGTAAGCTGTATTAAATATCCCGTAACCCGTCCCCCTCTTCTTCATAGGAGTAAGATCGGCAATCGCCGATTTCATCACTGTTTCATGAGCCCCCATAACCATCCCCCAGATAATCGCTCCCACTAGAGCAAATGCAGGTTTTACGGAAAAAACAAAAACTGGTATAAATAATGAAAGAACTGGGATAGCGATCAAAGTGATCAGGCCGGCCTTTTCATTATTGCGCCTGGCTTTAAAAATATCATATGTCTTGCCAATAATCAAAGCTGCTAAAGCATCAACCCCCATGGCTAAAGCGTAAAACAAAGGGATCTGCGCGTCAGTTAAAACGTGTTGAGCTTTAAAGTGATAACCGATTAAAGCAAAATTAGCAAAACCCAGAGTAGTAACAAAGGTAAAAATCGTATAAATCCAGAAAACTTTGCTCAACTTATCTGTTTCCTGGATTTTAGTTACAGGCGTCTCTAAAGTTTCCGGGTTAGGCAGGCGCCTATATGCAATAATAATGCAGAGCATAACTAAAATTAAAGGGATCCAAAGTAATGAATACCCATGTTGATAATCCGCCAGAGATTTATCCCCTTTGCCAATAACCAGAAAAAGTATGGTAAAAATCAGCGGACCGCTGATTGCTCCAATCTGGTCCATCACCTCTGCTATGGCAAAACCAAAACCCGTACCCACCTGCTTAGCTGCCCGGGAAAGAATGGTATCTTTTGCCGGGCTGCGCAGGGCCTTGCCTAATCTCTCTATAATAATAAAAACAACTGCCACCTGCCAAATACCGGTTAAGGCAAGTAGTGGCACACTTACCAATAAACCATAGCCTAAAAAAGTAAAAAACCAATACGCTTTGGTCTTGTCGGCAAAATACCCCGAAACCAGGCGTATAGCATAACCTAAAAATTCGGCAACCCCGGCTACCAGGCCAACTATGGCGGCATTTGCACCCAGGGTCTTAAGGTATGGGCCGTTTACGCTGCGCGCCCCCTCATAAACCATGTCGCCAAAAAGGCTCACCAGCCCAAAAAGAAAGATAAGCTGAAATGCGGTTTTTTTATTATTATTCATCACTGATTATTTAGGCAAGGTTTCGATCTTCAGGATATACTCATTTCCTATTACTTTTAACACCGTATATTTAAATTCACCGGGAGCAAACCGGTTGATATCCTTGACAGAGTTGTTCTTCAAAACACAATAGGTAATCTTCTGGCCGCGCAGAAAATCAAGCACCTTATCTTTGGAATTCAAGAAAGGTATCGGGTGCGGACTAAAAAATTGGGTGCCGGGTACATCAATTACCGCTACCTCTTTATCCGTGTAATATTTTACCCCGCGCACAAAAAACTTAGAACTCAAGATAGTATTATCTATTTTATAATTATCCAACAGGTATCTACAGGATTCCCGAGGAGAAAGATACGGTTCGATATCATTGCCCACAAGCGGGATAAGATATATTAATATGGGAACAAACAGCGCCAGGCAATAAACGCTCTTTAGCAATTTCTTCCTGAGAAATAGATAGAGCATAGCAATTCCAAGTGCTAAAAAGACAAAAATCATAAAATTAATTGCTGATTGCGATGAAATATACGGGTGCAAGCGGCTTTTAAACCAAGTAGAAACAATGACTAAGGCTGCGGGTACCAAGAAAATTATAAGCAGGCTAAGAGATAAAAACAGGCGGAACAGGCGGTTATTCTTCTCTCCCCGCGCAAGCGCATCAGTGATATAGCCACCGCAGATAAGGCCCAACGCAGGAAAAAGCGGAAAGATATAACTTACCAGCTTGGAATGCGCGTTTTGGAATACCACAAAGGTTACGCAAATCAGGCAAATCAAGAATACGTAAAAAGAGTTATCCTTCTGTTTTAAATATTTAGGCAAAGAGAATAAAGCCGCTACCAAAAAAATGCTCCAGGGAAAAATACAGCCAATCATGGAAAATGGATAAAAAAACCAGGTATCATTTCCTCTATGTTCAGCTTCGATAATTCTTCTATAGTGGTCATTATAAAAAAATTCATGAATAAAAGCATTACCATAGAGCTTAAACATCAAGATATACCAGGGTAGGGAAATTAAGGAAAAAAGAAGAAATCCCCAGATGAAGCAGCGGTCAAGAAGGAACTTGATATCTTTTTTGATTAATAAAAATATAACTGCAGTTAATAAGGGGATGATAATCCCCAATGGGCCTTTAGTCAGGACTGCCAGGGCGGAGAAAACAAAAAACATCAAAATCCCTGCCCCTTTTCTATTCTTAAAAGAAAACCCCCAGTAAAAAGATAATAAAGACAGGAGGATGAAAACGCTAAACACCAAATCCGTAAATACTGTACGCGACAGCCCCAGGTAAAGCCCGCTGGTCATTAAAACGATTGCGGAAATAAAGGCTTTTTTATCATCTTTAAAACCTATTCTTCCAAACAAATAAACAGCAATAATGCCGATTATTCCGAATAAGGCGGGGAAGAATCTGGCGGCAAAACTATTTATTCCAAAAATCATAAACCCCAGTTTAAGCAACCAATAAAGGAATATCGGTTTCTCAAACTGCGGTTGCCCAAAAATATAAGCAGTCATCCAGCTATGATTGTTAAGCATCTCCTTGGCAGTCTGGGTATAGAAAACCTCATCCGGGATAGTAAGGCTGATTAAGCCGTTGCCAAACATGAAGCAAAAATAGGCGAGTACGGATAAAATAAGGATATGTTTTAGATATTTATTATTTGCCATCTTTTACCTGTAATTTCAAGAGTTCACTGATGGTTACAAACCTGTAACCACGCTCTCTTAATTTATCAATCAACCGCGAAACAGCCTTTACGGTTTCTTTGCGGTTGCCGCCTTCGGTTTTAAACACCCCACCGCTATCGTGAAAAAGAAGTATATCCCCCGGCTGCACATAATGTAATAGATATTTTACGATAAAACGGTCATCAAAAGTAACCCAATCCTTGGAATTTAAAGACCAGAGGATAACCTCATAGCCCATCCTCTTAATATCTTTTTTTTCGTTATCCGTTAGCCATGCCTTGGGTGGGCGGAAATATTTTGTAGTTACCCCTGTAGCCTTATATATCGCTGCCTGGGCATCATTTAATTCTTTCTCTAGTTCCGGAGTTTTATAATAAATAAGCGTGTGGTGATCATAAGTATGGTTGCCTATTTCATGCCCCTCAGCCGCCACGCGCCTGGCCACCTCAGGATACTCCTCCACATGTTCTCCCAGCATAAAAAATGTAGCCTTGGCTTGTTTAGCTTTAAGCACATCCAGGATTTCCGGTGTCCATTTAGGTGAAGGGCCGTCATCAAAGGTGAGTGCCACAACCTTTTCTGAGGAAGGTACATGATAAATCGTTCCCCTTCTGGCAATTACCGCTTGGTCAAAAAATACGGTAAACGAAACTACTGCTAAAGCGATTAAAAACACAGCTAAAATCAGAAAAAATAAGATTTTCTTTATTTGTTTGCGCATGTTTTCTCCAAAATGATTTACATATTATAGAAAGAAAAGGCTTATTTATCAAGTAGTAAATAGGGACAGCGACCATTATTCAGGAAAGAACAATAAGAATAATGGTCGCTGTCCCTATTTATTTAGCGATAAAACTTAGGCTTGGGATATTTGTAGGGTTTCTTCGCCTGGCCATGTCTTGGTTGCCCATGGTTAGATTGACGGCCAAAAGAACGGCCGGTTTGATGACTGGAGCTTTGACTGGATTCGCTGAATTTATCAAGAGTAAGCTCAAGATGTTTTGATACAGGCAAAGTAGCCTTAATAAGCTTTTCAATATCGCGCACATCATGCCCTTGATCAGGGGTAGCAAAAGAAATAGCATGCCCCTTATGCCCTGCGCGTGCGGTGCGCCCTATACGATGCACGTAATTTTCCGCATCTTCAGGTAAATCATAATTAACCACCAGCTCAATACCCGTAACATCAATGCCCCGGGAAGCGATATCCGTAGCGACTAACACCCTGTATTTACCGGATTTAAAACCTTCCAAGGCCTCCCTGCGCTGGCTAAGGGAACGGTTAGAATGTATCTCTGAAGCAGTATGCCCCATATCCCTGATTGATTTAACGATTTTTCTGGCATTATGTTTAGTGCGCGAAAACAAAAGCACTGAACCATGATATTGCGCCAGCAGTTTCTTAAGTAATTGTGTTTTGCTCTCTTTTTTTACAATAAACAACTCCTGGGTAACCTTTTCAGAGGTCGTTCCTGAAGGGGCTATCTCAACACTTAAAGGCAATTTCATATATTTTGCGGCGATGTTCATAATCTCTTTAGGCATAGTTGCCGAAAAAAGCATGGTTTGTCTTTCCTTCGGGAGGAAACGTAATATTTTCTCTATTTGGGGGGCAAATCCCATATCCAACATACGATCCGCCTCATCAAGCACAAGCATAATCACGCTATCCGGCAGGAAATTCCACTGCGACATATGGTCAATTAACCTTCCTGGAGTAGCGATTACCAGGCGCGGATCTTTTCGCAATGCCTGCACCTGAGGATCCATAGGCGCTCCGCCGATAAGGCAGGCGGTTTTCATACCAAAAGCATGGGCAATTATCCGGCAGGCTTCATCAATCTGGATAGCCAGTTCCCTGGTTGGCGCAAGCACTAATCCTATACCCTTTTTTTGCACCAGGCGTTGTACCATAGGGATAGCAAACGAATGCGTTTTTCCGGTTCCCGTCTGGGCAATACCCACGATATCCTTACCTTCAATAGCTAAAGGAATCGCCTTTAGCTGGATAGGTGTAGGCACCTTAAACTTCAACTGCGCTAAAATATCCAGGATTTTCGGAGCAATGCCTAAACCATAGAAATCCGCGCTTGCTTGTACAGGGATATTTGTAATTATCGTTTTACTATTCATCAGGATACCTTAACTGTCTTGATTTTATCACCATAAGCCAACAGCCCAAGATGGATATGGCAATAATCCTCGTGATTATAAATACTTAGTATATGTTTACAGTGCAAGAATTTACATTTCCTGCCTTTAAGCGAAGTCTTTACTTTTTTGATAATACACCCCCTAAAATTACGTCCCGAAAAGTAAAAAAACCGCAAAGGTTAGTTGCCCTCTCCTTGCGGCCTAAAGTTAAAATCCCCCTAATCTTTAACTTATTATACTCCTTTATTCGAATTTGTCAAACATAAACATATTGCCCCCAAAACTCATTCTAACTGTTTTTTAACCATTCTTGACCGAAAGTAACTCCTTTACCTTGCCTAACAATACCTGCGGCTCAAAAGGCTTGGTAACATAACCATCTGCACCCACTGTTTCACCCATCTTCTTATCCGCCTCCTGCGCCCGGGCAGAAAGCATAATTATGGGGATATGTTTATATTTTTCATCAAACTTCAGCATCCGGCAGACCTTATAGCCGTCTAATTTAGGAAGCATCAGGTCTAAAATGATAAGGTCGGGTTTTTCTTTTTTCGCCTTGGTAAGGGCCTCCTGACCATCGCAAGCGGTAATCACCTCATAACCCTCATGCTTCATCCTGTTTTCCAGCATCATAATTATATGAGGCTCATCATCAACCAGCAATATCTTCTTTGCCATTCTTTCCCTCCTGCCCTAATTAATTGCCTCTTTTATTTTATCAAATAACTCATCAGCGCTTGCGCCATCCCTGGGGAAGCCCGCTGTCTTATATCCTATCTTTATCTTTTTCTCTAAACCTTCTTTAGTCAGATATTCTTCAAGAGCCTGGGATAATCTCATCTGGATACTATCTATATATTCGTTTTTGGTAACCGGCAGTACCAGTAAAATCGCGCGGTCATCCTTAACCGCCAGATCAGCCTGCCGGCGCAGATGCCCCCCTATTATTTCATAAAATTTATTCATTAAGAAAGTAACCTTTTCGTTACCAAATTCTTTCTTCACCCGCGTAAAATCATCAATATAGAAAAGAAAGATCGAAAGCGGCTCGTCATTATGCACTGCCTCTCTTAAGCCGTCGGCTACATATTGCCTGAACAATTCCCTGGAAGTATATTTAAACAGGGTAAAAATAAACTTTGTCCCTTTATTTAATTTGCTCTCTACCCGGATCTGCCCCTTATGCAATTCAATTATACTTTTGACGATGGATAGGCCCAGGCCGGTACCTTTTTCTCCCGGGCCAAAAACACGGCCAAACTGCTGAAACCTGACAAAAACCCTGGAGAGGTCCTTTTTAGCTATACCCCTACCGGTATCCGATACACAACACTCCACCATCTTGGCCTTATTCTTCACAGAAATACCAATATTGCCTTTATCAGTGAACTTAATGGCATTGCCTATTAAATTTATAAACACCTCAATAATCCTGTCTTTATCTACATAAATCTCGGTCTTCTCTTTAGGGTAATCTTCGATCAATTCCAGCCCCTTATTCTTTATTTTAACGGAAAGAGAAGAGGCTGCGCTTCTAGCTAAATCAACAATATCCAGTGTTTCTTTCTTCAGGATAATCTTACCGGATTCGATCCTTGAAATATCCAGGAGCCCGTCAATGATCCGGGAGAGCCGGTCGATATCCTCAAGGCACATCGACAAAAACTCTTTTTGCCCTGCCGTGGTCTTACCGAGAAACCCTTCTAAAATTTGGCTTATCCCCTCTCTTACGGAAGTAAGCGGGGTGCGCAGTTCATGGGAAACATTGGAAATAAATTCATTTTTTATCCTATCGATACGCCTACGCTCATCCATAGCGGCTTTAAGCATTTCTGTTTTCTTAAGCTCGGAAATGTCATGTATTAATAAGACAAGCGCCCGCCTGCCTTGCCACTCTATAGGCATCTGCTGTATTTGCGCTATGCCGACCTCCTTGCTTTTACCGGGGATGTTGATTTCGACTATTTTGTCTCCGGGCAGAGGGAATCCGAATGGCTTTCCAATTAATTCCCTCCTTGCGCGGTTAAAAATTCGTGCCGCGGTAGGATTGGCAAAAAGCACGAGGCCCGACCTCTCCACAACTACTATACCGTCGTGGTTTCTTTCTATAAAGGTAAGCAAATCCTGGTTTTTAGATATTTTTGTAGGCATATTTTAATAGGGACAGCGACCATTTATTTTCGGCTGTCTTTGCAGGCATTGGTTTAAAATTAGTTATTCTTTTAATTATACTTCTTCTAAGCTCTTAAAGCCAATCATTTATTTAAATAGGGACAGCGACCATTTGTTTTAAATAAATGGTCGCTGTCCCTATTTAAACCCCTCGCAAGATCCGTAAGGAACTTCGCTTTAAGCAGGCCTTCCTCCCACTCCCCGGCAGGAGTCGAATCCCAGACTATTCCGCCGCCGATGCCCATTTCTCCTTTGGAACCTTGGAGTAAAAGCGTACGGATAGGGATATTAAAAAACATATCTTTTTCAGGAGTTATATAACCGATAGCTCCGGTATAGATCTTGCGCTCCTCATGCTCTAACTGGCTGATTATCTCCATGGCGCGAATCTTCGGAGCACCGGTAACTGAACCTGAAGGAAAAATTGATGAAAAAAGTTTATAAATTGATATGCCCTTACCCACTCTAGCCGTTATAGTGGAGGTCATCTGGCAAAGGGTCTTGTATTTAGCTACTTCAAATAGCGTAGGCGCTTTAATATTAAGGCCAAGCCTGCCCAAATCATTCCTTAATAAATCGGCGATCATTACGTTTTCCGCGCGGTTCTTTAAATCATATTTTAAACGCAAAGGTGCGAACAGGTCAGAAAACAACCCCTGCCCCCTGGCCCAAGTACCTTTCATAGGCTTAGTTACCAAATGCGTAGATTCCTTTTTAACAAACAACTCCGGGGACAAAGAAAGGATGTGGAATTTTTCCGTTTGGATGTAAGCCGGATAAGGCACCGGCTGCTCTTTCAAGAGCTGGCTGTAAAGAGAAAACGCCGAGCCGTAAAATTCAAACAATAATTTTATACAATACGTAATCTGATAAACATCACCTTTAGCTATATAATCACGAATAGTATTTATATTTATAGAATAATCATCCTGCTTGATATTTAGGCGCATATTTTCCGGCAGTTGCGCAGATGGCTCCAGCCTTGAGAATAGAGTCTTATCCTCGCTTATGCCTCTATAGGCGCCAAAATAAAGAAGAGGAAAATCATACAGCTTATGTTTACCTAATTTTTCTTCAAAGCAGTATCCGGCTTCATAAGATAAGAAACCCGCCAAATAATAACCGTCTGAGAGCGCCTGCTCCATATCTTCAAAGCAGGAAGCCAGCAAAGACGGTTCAAAACAGGATATAATAAACTCCGGATTGGAGAATAAACGAGATTTCTTCTCAAACTGAGTTAATACCTTCATACTCTTTTTTGCTTTTCCTCGGGAGAAAAACTTAAGATAGGATTAAGGTCCTGCGGCTTTTATTTAATCAGAACCTCAGTAACTGTCATATTGATATCTAAAACAGTTTCCTTTTTTTGGGGAGTCAGGCGAAAATCCGCTACCCTGAGCAAGCTCGGAGAATTCTCCAGCTGATAAATAAAATCTGTTAAGTTGCTGATTTTTGCTTCACATTCGATTTTTACGGAGAATTTATTATAAAACTCGAGTTTTTCCACCGGGTTCGGTTTCATATCCTTGATGAAAACAGAAACACCGCCTGCCATTTTTTCTATGCTGCTAAGCAGGCTGGCAGTTGTTTCTTCATCGGATTGCACCTGCTTTATGCCTTGAGCAAATTTTTTATATTCCTCCGTTATTGCTGATTCCTGCGCGATTATATGCATCGACTTTTCCAGCTTCTTCTCTTCTAAGGAAATCGTACCGTTAAAACTTTCCAGTTTATTCATAACCGGCCGGAATACCACCCTATCAAAGAAAACAATGGCGACTATTGTCACCGCGATATAAAATAAACGTTTTTCTTTTTTAGATAACCTGGATAAAAATTCCATTTTTATTTATAACTTATGCTTCTCGATAATTTTATATTTATCCGCCAAAGGACAAGAAATCTCAAAATCCGTCACTTCTTTATCCTCCACCTTGCGTTTAGTGGCGTATTTTGACTTAACATTCTTGAAATAATCCGATTCTTCCAATTTACTGACAAAATCAAAAACTTCAGACATTTCGTTAGCTTCCCCCCGCAGGGTAATATTTTCCTTGCCGTCAAAGGTTAAGGAGATTAAATGCGCTTCAGGTGGGATCGACTTGTGCACCTCATAAAGAAGGTTAAGCGACATAGCCCTTGTCTGAACCCGGTCTTTTATTGTCTCTATCCCCCGGACCATGCTATTTAATTCCTTGGTTTTATTATCTATCTGGCTCAGGCGCTGCTTTAACTGGCCTAAGTAACGCTCTTTATTATACATCCTTCCCAGAAATACTCCAGAGACAGCAACCAGGATAAACACTAATAGTATCCCCATAAAATACAGGTCTTTCCCTTTTTCTTTTACTGCCTTGCCTATCTGATGCTCCTGGGGGACAAGATCAATCTTATTCTCGCCGGCCGGTAAACCCAGCCCGATCAACCCGGCAAATGATAAATCCGTCCTCACCAGGTTGTTGTAAGAATTTGCGCCTTCATCAGTCATGGGAATATCTTTGAATTGGTCGATGATCTCCACGGATGCGCCGAATTCTTTCTCTAAAACAGCTTTATCCAGGCTGTCACCGACTAATCTCGGCCGGCTGATTATGATCTTATCGATCTCCTTGCCCATTATTTCATTCTGGTAAGCATAAATTGAATGGTTTACCTCTTCAATGAACTTCTTCTGCCAAAGCTCAAGCTGACCGGGAAACTGGGAGAAACCTAGGGAGATACTCCTGCCAAAGACCAGCTTGTCATCCAACACAACTTCAAAATCGCTTGTATCATAATCAACTTCAATCAATATATGCACCTTTTCAGCGGTAAGCTTTCCCCGGAAAGCCAGGTTCATCCAATTTAATAACCCCTCGGAGCTAAAACTTACCTTTTGCACTTTAAGCCCGGCCGAATCTAATATTTTAAAATACCTATCCACAATATCGCGATGCACAATAACCAAAAGCACTTTGCTGTATCCATCCGCATTGCTGCCCAGAATCTGGTAATCCTTAATTACCTCATCGCTGGCATAAGGGGTTTGCTTACCGATCTGAAGTTCAATCATATCTTTTATCTCGAGGGGATTTGCGGAAGGTAAATCAAGGTTCCTGGTAGTTGTCAAATGCCGTGGTATGGAGAGAAAAAGGTAACGTGAGTTTATCTTTAACTCAACATCCAATTCAGAAATCTTAAGCGCGATATTTTCATCGGATAAATTAGCAATCTCTATGGCCTTAATCATAGAGATCTTCTTCTCATGCTTAAGTTCCTCCACCTGGATTAACCTTACCCAGTTGTTGTCTATCTGGAAGACGGTTGTGACCTTTTCTTGTTTTTGAATTAATTTCGTTAAATTAATTTTCATGCCAATATAATATTAGCGGTGCTTTATCTTGTTGACGCTTTAATACACAATCGATCTGTCGCGAATGTATTCCTCCTCTTGCATCCTTAAACTGGCCTAAAGAACTAACCCTGAAAATATCCGACTTTACCCCAAGCATATTCCTGGAGATCAAGGTGTTTATCTCTGCGGCTTCCTCGGTAAACAAAGGGCCTATATTCAACAGATCCTGGGGAGACTTAAAAATATAGTCATCTTCGGTGCCGGTCAACCCGTCGCCTCCTTGGCGGAATTTAATTATATGATCGCAAAGGTCGCTGCCTAAACCCAACGCGTATAGGCAGTCAAAGCCCGCAGTATTAATGTTAACCTTCTCTGTGCCATAAACAGTAATTATACCCTTGATCTGGGAAAAAATCTCAGGGGTCATTCCTTTGACCAGCAATAACTCCTCCGGTATCTGGAATTTACTATTTTTACACTTATAGGGAGCGGATAGCCCCAAATAATAATCATCCTCCGCCCCTCCGGGAGAGATAACAACATCTTGATCCCTCCAATCCAAAATCGAGTTGGCAAGATCTATTGCGTCCTCTTTATCGACTTTACCTATACGCTCTAACAAAATTGCTAATATATCCGAAGGAACGGTATTTATATCTATTTTACTGCTTTCATCCATTGCCCCGTACAATGTTGATTCTGCCTGAACGGTCTGGTTACTCACCTTGTAACTAAGGGTTATAAATCCCCCTGCAAAAGGCAAATCCTTAAAGAACTCCGCCTTGTTTGCCCAGGGTTCATTAAGGGAATCATAGCTTTTGCTTTCATCATTATTTAATTCAACAGCCAACCTTGCTATGCCTGCCCTGGCCAGATAATACATCTTCAGTCTCTCTTGCAGATGGCTGGCAAATTGTAATTGGCCCCTCACCATAAAACCGAGGTTAACCACAAGAACTGTCAGAAAACCTAAAATCCAGAGAGTAATAATCAGTATACTCGCCCGCGCATTCTTACCCTCTCTTAACATAGACTCTACCTTACTGTATAATTTCTATTTTTTGCTCTCCCGTACCTATAGGAAGAAAAATCGTCTTGGCAAACTTTAATTCCTCTCCGGAATTTCCTTTAAAAGTTAACTCTATTTTTACTGCCTGCGGTAAAGTACTCTGCTCTTCTTTTACCCATTTATCCTTCCACTTATATTCTCCGGAGCCATTATCAAGGTAACAGTAGCTAAACTTTAACCCCAGGCTATCAGGAAGTAGTAAATCATATTTTCCTGAGTCACCCTTCTTAAAAGCATCCGAGTAATTCTGAACCCTGCGGCAGAAGACATTATCCTCATTAATAAAATAACTGATCCTGCTTACTCCATTATCAACAAGGCCGGCAAAGGCGAGAGAATTTTCCGTGCCCTCAAAGTCAATTGTGGAAAACTTAAAGCTGTTCCTTAACTCCATACTCAATTTTTCCATAGCCAACCTTAAACCGTAGCCGCTTCCCCTTACTTGATTTGCCTTCTTCCAGACATTAAGGCCGCCGGAAAAAACTGAATACACGGTTATGGAAACCAGGAAAATAATTACCCCGCTGATAATCAGCTCGACAAGGGTAAACCCCCCGTTAAACTTTGCCTTGCTCTTATTTTTATTTACCATGCGGGATTATCAAATAAGTGCTAAACACACTTGAGCCTTTTCTTATTCCTTCTTGCCAGGAAACAGTGGTAAGTACCTCTTGCAAATCTTCATAATCTGTATCAGGAGTCAAACGTATCTGCCAAGTGAATGCTATATTACCGGATTGTAATTCTCCGCTTGTAGCTTTGAAGAAATCGCCATTCTGCTGCTTAGAGGATATCTCTAACTCCGCTGTTTTATCCTCAGCCAATAAGCTTGTTTCCAGATTATCCTGAGCAATACGTAGAATGCTCAGGCATTGGGTGAGCCCCTGGAGTACAAAAATCAGGCCTATCGACAGGATGGCTATACTGAGCATTATTTCAATTAACGTAAAGCCTCTATTTCTTCCAGTTGCCGATATCATCTTCACTTTCTACGCCATCTGCACCCAAAGAATATAAATCATAGTCTACACCTTCATGCGTTCCGGGGTATTTATATTGATACGCCTTGCCCCATGGATCTTTGGGCTCTTTCTTAAGATACGGCCCATTCCAATTAGACCCTTCGGAAAGATCCCCCGGCTTTGTCCCGAGGGCGGCCAGGCCCTGCTCCGTAGTCGGATACCGGCCATTATCTAACTCATAAAGATCTAAAGCGGTAGCTATATTAGCGGTGATATCGGTTTTGGCTACCGCGACCTTTGCCTGCTCTGAACGGCCGGCCAGCCTTGGCATTACCATCGCCGCTAAAACACCGATGATTATAACTACCAGCATTAACTCTATGAGCGTAAAGCCGCGTTTTGCCTTCATTTAATTCCCCCTTAATTATTGTACCGCCATATTTATTTCAAAAATAGGCAGAAGCATCGCTATAACGATGAAACCTACGATTAAACCCATGACTAAGATTATCGCCGGCTCAATCAAAGATGTCATTATTTTATTTAACTTCCTTACCTCGCGCTCGTAAAAAACTGCCACATCCATCAATACATCCTGCAGGTTACCGCCTCTCTCGCCTACCGCGATCATATTAGTCAGAAACGGCGGAAACCAGCTTGACGTTTTCATGCTCTGAGAAAGAGGGGTGCCCACGATAATATCGCTATGCACCTTCTCCAGCTCCAGCCTGAATATTTCATTATTTATTGTAGGGATGGTTATCTGGAGAGCATCCAGCACCGGAACGCCATTAGCCAAAAGTAACGCAAATGTACGGGTAAACTCTGCCAGCATAGCCTTCTTGTTGAAATTACCCAAGAGCGGTAATTTCAACTTTATTTTATCAAAAAAGGCTTTTTTCTTTATGCTCATCTGCTTTTGTTTTAACGTAAAAATAAGCAGGCCGATAAAACCTACTCCCAAATACCAGTAATTTCTTACTCCGTTGCTTAATGAAATCAGAATCCTGGTCGGCAAAGGCAAAGCTTGTTTATTTTCACTGAACATAGAAGCTAAACGCGGAATACCGAAAGTAAGCAAAATAGTAACAGTAACCACACCCACTATTGTTATAAAGATCGGGTAGGCCAAGGCAGAACTTATATTCGCCCTTATCTCCTCTTGTTCTTCGCGGAATTTAGCCAGTCTTGTCAAGGTCTCATCTAAAACTCCGCCTGATTCTCCTGAACGAACCAGGTTAACATATAGCAAAGGGAATACCTGGGGGTATTTACTTAGCGCTTCCGACAATGTCTTGCCGTCTTTTAATTCACCGGATATAGAATATACTATCTGTTTAAGCTTGGGATTCTCCGTCTGAGAAGAAAGAATGTTTATTGCTTCAAAAAGCGGCACCTTGGATTTAGCTAAAGTAGCCAGCTGTTCAGTAAACACGTTTAGGTCACGGGAGCTAACTTTATTAAACAACCCAAAACTTTTATGTACCGGAGAATTTACGGCCGCATTAGTATGGATTTCTTCTTTAAGGAGGATCCGGATAGGCACATAACCCATCTGCTCTACCTTGCTAACCGCTGCCTCCTTAGTCCCGGCTTCAACGGTACCTTCAATAATCTCCTGCGGCCCTTTCTTTGCTTTGTAAATAAATGTTGGCATTTTATTTTTTCTCCACCAATACTATCAACTCATTATCCTGCATACTGGCGATACCGTTCTTAATAACCACAGGAGGCCTGCTGTCTATTCTAATCATGCCATCCTTCAGGCAGGAGATAATCGGCTGATGGAAATCCAGAATAGAAAGCTCCCCTTCTTCGCCGGGCAGGACAACCTGGGAGACCAGCTCTTGAAATATAGTTGAGGCCGTTTTTATATCTAACACCGATAATTTAAACATATACTTCTAATACTCCTCTGCCTGAGTTACCCTTAATATCTCCTCAGGAGTAGTCAGGCCGTCAATAACCTTTTTCCATCCGCATAAACGCAATGTCTTCATCCCTTGGCTGACCGCCTTTTCCCTTAATTCATCAGTTGATGCCTTCCTTAACATCAACTCCCTTATCATCTTATCCACTACCAGGATCTCATGTATTGCGGTCCTTCCTTTATAACCGGTGAAGTTACAATCCTTGCAACCCTTACCCTTATGGAATTTAATCTCTTCTACCTTTGAATGTTTTAACCCTGCCTTACTATTAGCCATATCCTGGCTGATTATTGACTTGATATTATCAGGTACTGATGTGTCTATTTCTTTACATTCCGGACAGATTAAACGCACTAACCTCTGGGCAATGAATGCCTCGACCGAAGAAGCTGCCAGATATGGTTCGATACCAATATTGAGCAACCTGGCCACAGCCCCTGCAGCATCATTTGTATGAATCGTAGAAAAAACTAAATGCCCGGTTAATGCGCTCCTGATCGCCAGCTCCGCAGTCTCAAAATCCCTGATCTCCCCTACCATCATGATATCCGGATCATGCCTCAATATACTCCTTAATCCTTGGGCAAAAGTAAACCCTATCTCAGGAACTACCTGAATCTGAGTTATGCCTTCCAATTCATATTCTATGGGATCCTCAATAGTGATTATCTTGTTTCTACTGCTTTTTATATCATTCAAACACCCATACAAAGTAGTACTTTTTCCGCTACCCGTCGGCCCGGTAACCAGGATTATGCCGTGAGGCTTCTTGATCAATTTTGCCAAAAGCTCTAAATCTTCAGGAGCCAAGCCCAGCCTTTCCAGGCTAAAAAGCATGCTCATAGGTAGGATCCTTATTACCATTCCCTCACCATAACGCGTGGGGATAATGGAAATTCTAAGGTCCAACTCTTCCTGCCCTATTTTTATCACGGAGCGTCCATCCTGAGGAAGCCGGCGCTCCACTATATTTAACCGGGACATTATCTTTATACGTGAAATGATTGCTAAGAAAAAACGCTCGATATCCGCGGGAACATTTGCGTTATAAAGCACACCATCGATACGGTACCTTATATTCATTTTGCCCCGAAATGGCTCAATATGAATATCAGTGGCCCTCTTCTGATAAGCCTCCAGGATTATCTGGTTTACCAGTTTGACTACCGAGGCATCTTCGGCTAATTTCTCTATATCTTCAATCTTGCCTGTTTCTTTTGGCGTTTCCGTTTCTTTGGGCGCTTTAGCAATAATCCCCTCTACAGTCTCGGCACCTACACCATAATGCTCCTTGATCATCTCCATTATATCGGATTCCGAAGCCAGGGCCGGTTTTAAATCGTAGCCTAAGAATATCCTTAAATCATCCAATGAACGCAAAGGGTCAGAGGATGCAATGACTAATTTATTATCAATGAACTTAACCGGCATAACCTTATAATACCAGGCAAACTTGGCGGGAACCTTCTTTACCGCCAAAGGGTCAATGGCCGTTTCCTTTATTTTTATAAAAGGGACGTTGAACTGCTCAGATAGCACTTTTAGAAAATCCTCTTCGCCTATAAAGCCTTTTTTAATTAAAACGGCACCTAGTAACTCTCCGCTCTTAGCCTGCTCCTGGAGAGCATCCTCTAGCTGCTCAGGCGTAATCAATTTTTTATTAATCAACATCTGCCCTATTTTAATTATCATTTCTTTTAGTCTCCCTAATTTTATGGATTATCCAATAATGCCCCGATCATATAAAATCTTTCCGCCGGCACCTTGTCTACCTGTCCTGCAACTATCCGCTCGCATCCCTCTAAAGTCGCATCCAAAGTAACATATTCCCCTTTTTTGCCTGTATAAGCTTCAGCGGTAAAAAATGGCTGAGTAAGAAAATTTTGTAGCTTTGCCGCCCTTTCGAATATGATGCGGTCGCTTCCCGAGAGTTCCTCTACTCCTACAATGGCAACAATACGTCTAAGCTCTTCATACCTATTAAGAATTCTTAAGACATCCTGCGCAATCTTAAAATGCCTTTTTCCGATAATCATCGGGTCAAGAAAAGCGCAAGAAGAAGTCAAAGCGTCAATAGCGGGGAAAAGGCCCAGCTGAACATATCTACGGGACAAAATAACGATAGAATCTAAATAACTGAATATACACACTACTGCCGGATCCGTTAAATCATCTGAAGGCACATATACTGCCTCCATCGCCGTAATCGAAGCCTGGCCGCTTGAACGGATCCTCTCCTGAAATTCAGCCATCTCTGTAGGCAGAGTTGGTTGGTAACCCGTTTCAGAAGGAATCCTGCCTAAGAGCGTAGATAGCTCGCTGCCTGCCTGAGCAAACCTGTAAACATTATCCACAAATAATAAAACATCTTCCCCCTTCTCGGCAAAATTCTCTGCTAAGGTCAATCCGGTATGCACTATTTCAAACCTGGCACCAGGGGATTCGTTCATCTGCCCAAACACCAAAGCTGACCTATTCAGGATCTCCTGTTTCTCCAACTCATAATATAATTCATTACCTTCCCTGGTGCGCTCCCCGGCCCCGGTAAAAACACAATAACCTTTCTGCATCTTAATAATATTATGCATAAGCTCAAGGATAATTACGCTCTTACCGCAAGCGGCGCCTCCTAAAATACCATTCCTTGAACCCTTGATTAAAGGAAACAACAGATCGAACATTTTAATCCCTGTCTGCATTACCTCGAATTTCTTCTCCTTACCATCACCGGTGTCAACAGTAGCTATTTGATGTTTTTTATGGATGGGCCGGATTGATTCCGGGCCGACCTTAAGTGGCCCCTTTTTATCCACTGGCTCGCCTAACACATTTAATATGCGGGAACAGGTTTCTTCACCCACGGGAACGCTAATCGTTGCACCGGTAGCAAAGGCCGCGGCATTCCTGCGTAAACCAAAATTAGGAGTGATACTTATACATCTCATGGTATTAGTCTTATCCGTATCTGACTTACTTAAATATTCAACAACCTCCAGGACTATCCTTTGGCCATCGAATGTCTTTGTTTCAATAATATCGTAGACAGCCGGGAATAATACATCCGCAGGAAATTCCACATCTACAATCGGTCCCTGGACTGAAACAACTTTGCCTTCCTGCATAAAAAACTCCTCTTAAGCTATTGCCCCACTCTTTTTCAAAGCCATCCTGCTGACAAAAATCTCTCTGGTACTCTTATCGCTTCTCTCATGAAGGGTACGGAAATATTGCAGCCTCATCTTCTTCTGCTGGTCTCTGATCTCATTAGTACTTCTCTCTAAGTGCATTACCCGCGCTGCCCATTCAGAAAGTTTACTCTCCCAAAAAATAAGGTGAAGCAACTGGCCAATCCATATCTTAACCAAATATTCCACAATCACCTTTAAAGATGAATCCAGGATTACCTTCTCGTCGGAATCTATCTCTAAAAGCCCGGGGCGATGAGATCCTAAAGCACCGCTTCCCGATGTTTGAGGAAATAAAAACCTGCAGGGAAACAACTGAAACTGCTCAATTTTCTGCACCGCAAAAGAAACAAAATGCGGGTAGACAATGACCGTATTGCTTATTTTCTTGCTTATGTATTCTTTTATTATATGGTCTCTTAATTTTATCACGGCGTCATAAGAAATATCATCATCAATACCGGGAAAACTGATGTACTTGATCTCCTGTTCGCCAATATACCTGACCCCTTCTTTACCGACAACCGTAATCTGGTTTCCACTTCTGTATTGGGCCAAACCATAATTTACCACTGCCATATTCAATTCACCTAAAAAACCTGAATCCGAGGTAATTAAAACAATATGGCTTGATGATGGTGGCGCGCCTAAAAAGGGATGCTGGAAATTACTGATATCTACCGATGCAAATAAATCTCTCAGGCGCCCCTCAAACTCATCAAAGCTTTTTCTTTTGCTTTGGAGATGAAAATACTCAGTCGCAGCTACGCCTTTTAAAACTTCTATTATATTCTCCATTACCTTATTAAACGCTAAATCTTTGCGTAATATAGTTAACGGAATCATTTTACTCCTTAAATTTAGCTGTTAGTACCCGCAGCGAAGAATTCCTCAAATGCTTTATCCAAACCTCTCTCTACTCCTCCGGTTAAGAGCTTTTGAATAGTAAGCTCCTCGATCAACTCCGGATAATTCTTAAGCAGATAGTCGTATATTTGATGTTTGAATCTCTCTCTTTGTGATTCCTCTAAAATCTCAGGGATTTCTTTATTAAAAGCGTAAAAAAGCACAATCATCTCTTCTACGCAAAGAGGCTTCGACTTATCCTGGATAAGGAAATCTTTTAATGCCTGGCCTCTTTTTAATCTCAGCTCTATATCGGCAGAGAGTTTTGTCCTGATAGTAGTAAGAGCGGCTAATTCCTTATACTGGGCAAATTCCCGCTTTAAAGAACGGCTTACTTTTTTTATTGCATCGCACTGCACCTTGCTCCCAATTCGCGAAACAGAAAGCCCTAAATCAATAGCCGGTCTGGAACCTTCATTAAAAAGAGAGGCGCTTAAATAGATTTGCCCGTCAGTTATCGAGACCAAGTTCGACTGCACAAGGCCGGTGATATCTCCTTCCTGCGTTTCTACAATGGGCAAAAAGGTCATTGAACCGCTGCCCTTTTCTACATTTAACTTACCAGCTCGCTCCATCAGCTGTGAATGGATATAGAATATATCCCCGGGATAAGCCTCCCTCCCCGGGCTTCTCTCTAAAAGCAGGGAGATCTCACGGTAAATCCAGGCATGCCGGCTGAGATTATCAAAAGCACAAAAAACATCCCGGCCATGGTCCATAAAATACTCACCCAGTGCGCAGGCAGCATAAGGAACAAGGTATTGTTCTGCCGGAGATGTGGATGCAGATGCCACTACAACAATGGTCCACTCCATCGCTCCGCTTAACCTTAGCTGCTCCATGATTTTTAAGAACGCAGACTGGCTACCCCCTATCCAGCAATATATACAAATCACATCCTTGCCTTTTTGATTTATAATTGCGTCAATGACCAGCGTAGTTTTACCGGTAACCCTATCTCCAATAATAAGCTCTCTTTGGCCTTTACCCAAAGGAATACAAGTATCGATTATCTTGGTTCCGGTAAGAAACGGCTCTACAATAGGAGTCCTATCCAATACTCCGGGCGCGTTTCTAAAGATGGGGTAGGAATCAACCTCTTCAATCTTGCCCTTGCCGTCTAACGGCTGGCCAAAAGTATCAACCACCCGGCCAAGAAAGTTACTGCCTACGGGAATCTCAAAAACACCTTCTTCACCATAAACAGAATCGCCGATATGCACCCTGTTCTCATCCCCAAGGACTAAAACCAAAACATCTCTTTTGGTAAAACCAATTACCATCCCCATTAAATCAGGGGCAAGCTCGATTAACTGGCCGTTTACGCAGGAAGCCAGGCCGTCAATCTTAATTACGCCTCCCTTAATTTCTTTAACCGTGCCTACATCCTTTATTTCTAACGGTTTTAAATTAATTTCCCGCATTCATCCCTTCCTGCGCCTGCTCAACTCCGGCCCTGGCTTTATCTTTCATTATCGGAAGTATCCGCTTAAATTTATTCTTAATACTGCCGTCAATAACCACAAACCCGCTTAAGCGTATAATCAAACCGCCTACAACCTCCGGATCAACCGTCTCTTCCAGTATAATATTACGCTCTAACTTATTAGATAAGGCTTGCTGTAATCGCTGCTTCTGATCTGCCCCTAAAGGGAAGGCGCAAACAATCTCCGCTTTATCGCCTTGCGCCCTTATATTCTCTTTATCCAAGCTAGACACATCCTCTATCAATTCATCAATCACCTGTTCATGTAAAACCTTACGGATCCTTTCCGTAAAAATATACCTTACTATATCTACTGCCAAATACACTGCCTTGTCCTGCATCCCTAGAAGCAAATCATTGTACTTTCTCTGGCTATCCCTGATTCCTTCATTAACAATCCGCTTTGACTCTTCTTTAGAAGCCTCAAGTAAATTCCTTCTTGTCTTTTCTCCGTCTTCTTTGGCCTGCTCTTTTATATTCTCAGCCTCAATCTTACCCTGCTGGATCTCTATCTCCGCCTGTTTCTTCGCCCGCTCAAACTCCTCCTTGAGCACCTTTTCTTTTTCCAGATTTTGCTGATTAAGTTTTTGCAATCTTTCAAGGGCGCGGCTAATGTGGCTATAAAGCAGCCAGCGTAAAAATAAAACGATCAATGTAAAAGTAGCAATCTGTATAAGAATTATCTGCCATATTAACATGCTTACTCCTCTGTTATAAAACCCAAACCAAGCACCTTATAGTTTTTATCTAGCGCAGCACCTTATAGTTTTTTTCTAGCGCAGTCCTTGCGAGTAAAACGAGCAAGTAAAATCTCTTACTGCCCAAATAAGTTATAGACCACCAAAAGCCCGACTACGGCTATAGCCTCGGCAAAAACAAAAGCTAAAATCATGGAGATTAAAATCTTGGGGGCTGCCGAAGGGTTCCTGCCGATAGCCTTAACCCCGGAGAAACCTACCGCTGCGATAACACCCGAAGGGCCTAAGGTACTGATTAACATTATTAGAATAATAGTTATATTTTTCATATGTCTATCTTTTCATCATAGGTACACAGCTTATTCTTTCCCGTGCTCTTTGCCCGGTAAAGTGCTTTATCGGCGCGCACGACTAAATCACTTTTAACCTGGGCATTCATGGGAAAGCTGGATAACCCCACACTCATAGTTATAGGCATACGGTTCCTTACTATGACTAACAATCTTTCACCCGCCTTCTGAGCGCTAAACTGGTCTGTCTGTGATAAAATTACCGCAAACTCCTCCCCTCCGTATCTAAAAACCATATCATTATCCCTGGTGGAGCTGACCAAGAGCTGCGCGAAGTTATGTAATATCTTATCCCCCTCTACATGTCCATATGTATCATTATATTTTTTAAAATTATCGATATCAGTGATAAACAGTGAAAATGCCTGGGGGGAGCGGTTCAAGTGTGAGATATTCCAATCCAGCATCTCATGAAAATGCCGGTGGTTATAAACACCGGTTAAGCCATCCATGGTGGCAATATCCTGATAATATTTCCTTTGACCCGCCTGTATCAAAAGAAAAGTATTCTCTATTGCGCGTCTTAAGACTAAATTCAACTCTTCGGGATTTACGGGTTTCATCAGATAAGCATAAACACCTTCCTTCATCGCCTCTATCGCTAAATTAACAAAGGCATAGACAGTCAGGCCGAGGATATTAATCCGCTGATCTATTTTCTTAAGCCGGCGCACTAATTCGATACCATTCATATCCCCGATCTGCATCTCTGTAATAATAGCGACAAAATAACCCTCTTTAGCCAGGTTAAGCGCCTCCTGACCCGTAGTTACTCGATGCAATTTATACTCCGGATTTATCAAGCTGTCTTTTATGGTTTTAAACGTCTTTTCATCATCCTCAACAACTAAAATATTAAATTCACGGGCCTTTACTTCATTCCTCATAACCTAACCTCCAGATTTTAGTTTCCTGATAAATCCTCAACCCAAAGCTTTTCCAACTCTTCCAGGTTCTTAATTCTATATACACCCTTAAGGGACTGCTCCCAATCCGGCTCATCCCGCAGGGAACGGCAAAAATCTACGAATTTGCTTCTGCCGAACCTTCTTAAGAGAAAATCCACTATGCTGGCAGACTCATTGTAAAAGATAAACGGTATAATTACATTAGGATCCTTGAGTTTAGACAAATCCTCAAAATGCGTGTATAATTTCATATTCACCAGGCATTTAGCTGTCGCCAGGCGTTCCTTACTGTCATGCTCCTGCATGCAGGCCACCCCTTCATCAAGCCAAAGAGGTAATTTCTTATTATAACCTACAAATTCCCTGAATACGATATGCCCCATCTCATGCGGAAGAATCGTATCAAAAAGCTCCTCCTGCCCGATATAGGTACTGATCTCTTTCTTGGCTATCTGGACATGCCCCCTCGACCAGGAAACAACTCCCGTGCTGCTTAAATACGTCTCTGAATCAGGATAAAGGAATATCTTGCAGCGCTTATCCCAAACCCAGAAATCAAATCTCTCAAACCCCAGATATTCGGTAATATTCTTATAACAATATTCCGCATCTGTAATCAGCCGGCTGATATAATCAGCGGGTGCCGACTGATAATAAACGATAAAATGATTGCTTTTTTCTACGTTATTCCAAACATCGCTGGCGGCGTTGGCCTGCAAAGGAAAAAATAAAAAAAAGCTCAATAACGCCCAGCTAATCCATACTCTATTCTTTATCCGCATAGTATTCTGCTACATTGAGTAAGCGAAAATACCCAATAAAATTTTACCACAATAAGAATTCTAAATCAAGCGCTTAAATAGGGACAGCGACCATTAAAATTAGGGGACGTTTCTATTTTTCAAACATTTGATTAACTAGGTAAAATAGGAACGTCCCCTTAAGGAACCTAAATATCTGCCTGCTTAATTGAGGCAACTAATCTAACCCCTTCCATTAGTCTGTAGGCTCTTCTGTTTTCTCGGACTTTTTCTCACTCTGCGCCATTTTTGCCTGTTTATGCCATACAACGAATAGCCCGAATGAAAGCGCCGCCAGAAAAACAACCACCAACAGGATTATCCACCAGCTGGTCTTAACAAATATTTTATTAAACGCTAATCCCACGGCAGGCTTGGCCTGAAGCAGCATAGCCTCAACCCTTGCCAGATCCTCTTTGATTGTATTTAGAATTTGTACATTGTTTCTATAGATGGCGATATGAACATCTGGTAAAGCCGTCATAGCCTTTTTCTGCGCCTCTAAGATTTGATCAATCCTTGTTTGAACAGTCTCCTTTATAACCATGGCCTTACTGTAGTAAGAGCTGCCCTTTAAATCCTGGAGCATTTCATTAATTCTGTCTAAAACCGCGTTTAATTCTTTTTCAGAGATTACCCATACATCCTTTAGCTCTATCTGACGCTTAGCCACCTCTCCGGGGCCAAGAGTAAACTCTTTAAACACATAATAAAGGTTCTCCTGGATATCATAACTGACGGAAAGATCTCCTAAATTCACGATATCTTCCGGTTTGCTCTCAACGGGTAAATAAGCTTTAAGTGTGGCATTCTGGCTCTTTGTGGATGAAGGATTGACTACCACCGCGTTCATTAAAATACTTCCCGGTTCAAGCCAGCTCTTATTTATCGGCTTATCATTGGTTCTGGTTATTATATCATTAGTAAGTTCAGCCGTCGCCTTCAATTCCAGGGTCTTTTTCTTGAGGTAACTTACATCCTCCCTGCCTTTTTCGGACACATCGATCATTTTGTCTATCTTGACGTTTTGCTGTTTAGCTATCTCTTTCATTTTATCCGAAGCCGAAGACAGTTGTTCAAAAACAGTCTTTTGAATATTATTGGTCAACTCGGTAATCTTACTGCTCATTGATCCTAGATCCGTCATCGTACCGACAATTTTCTCTATACTTTCGCTCACAACACCAATACTGCTGGATAGATTCTTCATCTGAGTAGTATCAATATTGGATAACTGTGACATGGACACAACCGCCGCGCTATTAATATCTTCCAGGTCTGCCTTTACTACCTCTAGGCTTATTCCGTCAATTGTCCCGTAGGTTGGTTCTGAACAAACAATGGAAAATGTTCCCGCGCCCCAGGCACCTAAGAAAGTAACATTGTAACTATAAACCCCGGTAGTCCCAATCTCCGTCATTACCCCCTTAGTGATAACTTGGACATTCTTTGCATTATATACATCTATTTCCGGTTGTAATCCGGAGTCAACCTTATATTGAACTGCTAAAGTCTTACCTGTCTTTATAAAACTTTCTATATTTAATATGCGGCTGGAAGCCTCTCTGCCGACTTTTGTTTGTATCTGGCTGGAAGCAACACTCACCGCCGCTTGGGTCTGCCCACCGATAACCGTAACTGTATTTTGTATCGACGATTGAGCCGCGGCGATATCAGAAGATACCTGTGTCTTCAGTGCATCTACTTTTGTATCTATCTTATCCTTTACCTCCTGCGCTTTAGCAGTGACTGTCTGATTAACAGAAGCCACTCCGGCGGTTATACTATTGGCGATTGCCTGGATCTGTGAAGATGAGGTTATATCAAATGCATTTCCGCCATAGTGGAAAGCTCCTTGATACTGAATTCTGATACGCGCAAAATAAGACTTTCCGGACTGCAGGGTCGGAATAGGATTAGCCCACTTTGTCCAGAAAACTCCGCTTGAATCTGCCTGGCTGGCGTCATATGTAAAGCTCTTCACTTCCGCATTGTTCTCATCATAAATAGTTATTAAACAGCCTTCCAATCCGGCCACCTGGGTGAGCAGCTTCTCCTCCTCCTGCAGCCAGCATTGTATATTCAAAGTATTGGTAGTGGAATCATACTTTATTTCAGAATATACTGTCCTTGTTTTTGTAACCAGCTTGGTGGCTAACTTTATGGTAAACTCTTTACCATCCGCATCCGCGGTCCACGGAGAAGGCTGAGCAGTAGCGTCTAAGTAGGCGTCTCTGGACCAAGTAGTCTGATAGAGATGGCCGGGATAATAGTAAAGCACTATATCATCTGCATCCACCGCTACACTATTGATAGTCTCTGAACAGCTCAAACCTGTCCTGGCTTCCCATGTCTGGTTATCATTGGTTACATCAAGAGTGGTTACGCTTAAACCATCCAAATCGCCTACCAACCCATCGGCATCAATAACATTCCAAGTGACCTTATAATAACTTATTGTATATTTCCTACTAATGTACAGAGTGGAATCTGTAGTATCCTGCACCTTAAAGTAAACATTGGTATTCGGGGAACGGTCGGTAAGCACCGCGTCAGGTATTGTCCACATATAATATCCGTTATTGGTAGTATTTGTCACTATGGTATTCCACGAAACACCGCCATCTTTTGAATAAGACAAGTCGATCTTGTTAATGGTGCCGTTAGTACTCCATTCCATCATTTGCTGTTGTCCTACGAAAAGCTTTGCCGCTACATCAGGGCTGATGATAGAAAGTGAACCCATCGCTTTAAATGGATCTGAAATTCCCGTAATAAATGACCACCTGTTATTGGTAATCCTGAACCTTACCTCGCTGGAATGTATATCGGGAACTATCCAGTTTTCAAACGAGCCGTCATTTTGCGCAGAAGCTGTGATCAGGTTCCAAGTAGGGTTAGTCCCAACGCCATACTCCAGGCGTACGGTATTAGCTGGATCGCTGCTGCAGGCGGAATACATACCAATACCCTGCCAGGTTATTGTATAGGCGCTGCCAACGATCAGAGGGGCTGTCGGTACATTGATTTTGAAACCCGGCAAAGAAAGGTTAAATGGCGCAGATGTTGTGGTGATGCTCTGGCCAAAGGTAGCCGTGGCGTTTAAATCGGTAATTTTTATCCAGCCGGTAGTTGATACATAATCCGTGAAATCCTCGGTTATATTCCAGCTATAAGATGTGGCAATACTATTAGTATCGGCGATGATGACCTTGGATGTAGTATCATTCTTAAAATATTCTATCATTAAGTGATCGCTGACGTTGCCTGTTTTAGTCCAACTGATTACCTTTCCGCTATCATAAATTGACCATAAATCTGTAGAGACGGGAGAAGTTATAGTTATAACCGGCAGTTTAATCGAGAAATTAGAAAGCGAGGTTCCGCTTCCATTATTAGTTAAACCCTGTATCTTAACACGGCAGGTAGCGGAGATAGTATTCGGGACCGTCCATTTATAACTAAGCGAGCTGCCTACTGAAGTTATATTATTTGCATATGTAGCATTGTCTCCTCCGGGATTCTCGAAGATTACATTGGGATAAGTTGCGCCGCCGTTAACAGAATAGCTTATCCTTATATCTTTACCCAGATCCCCTGTCTCCGACCAGACAATGTCGTGCTCTGTGCCGGCGATCCACTCTTCTCCTCCGGCCGGCTGCGCGATAGTTGCAATTGGCGCA
>Ga0182027_10000777_pt1 | contig 54155 bp, 38 predicted proteins | sample 712E1DmetaG_FD_121300 | JGI IMG/M metagenome (GOLD analysis project Ga0182027, IMG submission 121300) | Permafrost microbial communities from Stordalen Mire, Sweden - 712E1D metaG (Illumina Assembly) | ecosystem: Environmental > Terrestrial > Soil > Wetlands > Permafrost | place: Sweden...
ATATTACGGACCGAATAAAGGCGGAAGAAGAACTGCGGGAAAGCAGGCGGCAGGTTGATTTCCTTGCAAACGTCGTCGAGTCTTCGTCCCAACCTTTCGGCGTCGGATACCCCGACGGCCGTTTGGGACTTATCAATAAAGCCTTCGAGCTCCTTACCGGCTATAGCGGCGATGAATTGCGGACAATCGACTGGGGCAAAGCGCTTACGCCGCCGGAATGGATGGAAATCGAACGAAAGAAGCTTGCGGAATTGGCCGATTCCGGAGTGCCGGTTCGGTACGAAAAAGAATACCTACGGAAGGACGGCACACGCGTTCCGATCGAACTGCTCGTGCATGCGGTCAAGGACGCCGATGGAAGGCCTCTTTATTACTATTCATTTCTGACCGACATAACCGAGCGCAAGAAAGCCGAAGAGTCGCTACGAACAAGCGAACAACGGCTGAAATTCCATTTTGAAAATTCCCCTCTTGCCGTGGTCGAATGGGACACGGATTTCATCGTGACGCAATGGTCCAACGAGGCCGAACGGATTTTCGGGTGGAAAAAAGAGGAGACCCTGGGAAAGCGCATCGACGCCCTCAATATGATCCATGTCGACGATATTCCCATTGTAAACAGGACCATGGAGCGGCTTACCTCCGGAAAAGAGAACATGGTCGTTTCCGGTAACCGCAACTACACCAAGTCGGGGGCGATCATCGACTGTACCTGGTATAATTCCATTTTGCTCGACGAGAACGGGAAAATGTCGTCCGTCATGTCGCTCGTGCAGGACATTACCGAACGCAAGAAAGCCGAAGAGGCGCTGCGCGCAAGCGAGGAGCGCTATCGGACCTTGTTCAATTCGCTGATCGAGGGGTTTTGCATCATCGAAATGGTATTCGACGCCGACAATAAACCCGTCGACTATCGTTTCCTGGAAATCAACGAGGCGTTTGAAAAGCAAACCGGTTTGCATGACGCTCAAGGAAAGCTCATGCGCGATTTGGCGCCGGACCACGAGGAGCATTGGTTCGAAATTTACGGTAAAATAGCTTTGACCGGCGAACCCGCTGAATTCGAAAACGAGGCGAAAGCCCTGGACCGCTGGTTTGAGGTGTATGCTTTTCGCATGGGCGGGCCGGAAAGCCGTAAAGTGGCCATTTGCTTCAGCGATATTACCGAACGGAAAAAAGCGGAGAATGCGCTCAGAGAACAAAACGAAATATCCAACGCAACATTAAACGCCACCACCGAAACTCTCTGGCTTATGGATTTGGAAGGCAATATTCTCGGGGCCAATGAGACCGCGGCCAAGCGATTGGGAAAAACCGTCGCCGAGGTCATCGGGAAAAACGGGTTCGCCCTCACGCCTCCGCATGTAAAGGAACTGCGTCGGGCGAAAATCCGGGAAATGACCCAAACCGGAAAAGCCGTCCAATTCCACGACGAACGCGACGGCATTATTTTTCATCATACGTTTTACCCGGTTCGAGACGCGCAGGGCGCGGTCAAAGGGCTCGTCATTTTCAGCCGCGACATCACCGAGCAAAAAAAGGCCGAAGACGCCCTTAAGATCAGCGAAGCGCGCTTCCGTACGATGTTCGAACGCCACCAGGCGGTCATGCTTCTTATCGAACCGGACAGCGGCGCGATCGTAGACGCCAACGCCGCGGCGGCCAAATTCTACGGTTATTCGAAAGAGCAATTGCTTTGCTTAAACATCCGCGACGTTAATCAATTACCCCCGGACCATGTCGCCGAGGAGATGGAAAAAGCCCTTCAGGAGCGGCGGACCAATTTCGTTTTTCCGCACCGCTTGGCAAACGGCGAAGTCCGATGGGTGGAAGTTTATTCGTCTCCGACCGAAGTTCAGGACAAGAAGCTCCTGTTCTCGATTATCCACGATATTACCGAGCGCAAAAAAGACGAGCAGGAACTCCTTCAAGTCAACCGAACGCTCTCTGCGCATTCCCAAAGCAGCCAGGCTATGATGCGGGCGGATGATGAAAAGAAATATTTGAATGAAGTTTGCAAAATCGTGACCGAAGATTGCGGATATGCCATGGTTTGGATCGGCTTCGCGGAGAATGACGACGGCAAAACCGTGCGGCCCGTGGCCTCCGCCGGTTTTGACGAAGGGTATCTGGAACAATTGGATATTACTTGGTCCGATACCCGGCGGGGCCGCGGTCCCACGGGCACGGCGATACGTACCGGGAAACCGAGCTGCTGCATGAATATGCTGACGGACCCGAACTTCTCGCCGTGGCGCGAGGAGGCCGTGCGCCGAGGCTATGCTTCTTCCCTGGTCCTTCCTTTACTTAATGAAAACAAGGCTTTCGGTGCGATAACCATTTATTCCAAAGAACCGGAATTTTTTAATGAGAATGAAGTGAAATTGCTTAAGGACATTGCCGACGATCTTGCCTACGGAATTCTGGCGATCAGGATGCAGGAAGCGCGAAAATTAGCGGAAGAAGCGGTCATTAAAGAGCGCAATTTCTGCAACGCGATCATTCAAACCACATCCGGTCTGATTATCGTGCTTGACCCTGAAGGCCGTATTGAACTTTTCAACCATGCGTGCGAGAAAACGACCGGGTATTCCTATCATGAGCTGAAGGGGAAGCCCTTTTGGGACTATTTGCTTTTATCCGAGGAAAAAGACGCGGTCAAGGATGTTTTTAATAAAATCAAAGAGGGTAGTGTAACCGCCGAGGTGGAGTTTGAAAATTATTGGGTCGCGAAAGATTCATCGAAACGGTTTATACGATGGGCCAATTCGGCGATAAAAGACGCCCAGGGGAAGGTTGAGCTTGTTATCGGCACGGGTATCGACATGAGCGACGATAAAATAAACCGGGAAAAAATCGAGGAACTCAACGAGTTCCTCATGCAAAAGACCCTTGATTTAACCTCGGCCAATAAGGATCTCGAAGCTTTTTCCTATTCGGTGTCGCATGACTTGCGCGGGCCCTTGCGAAGCATCGACGGGTTCTCCAAGATCCTTCTTGAGGAATACGGCCCAAAGCTCGACGATCAGGCCAGGGACTATGTGAACAGGGTCTGTGGGTCGGTGGGGCGGATGTCGCAGCTCATCGACGATCTCTTGCGGCTTTCACGACTCAGCCGCCAGGAAATGGCAATGACAAAATCGGACCTGTCGCTTATGGTCCGCTCAATCGTCGAGGATTTGCGGCTTGTCGAACCCCGCCGCATGGCCGACGTTGCGGTGGAGCCGGACCTTACGGCGAACGTCGACACGCGGCTCATGCGTATCGCGCTTGAAAACCTGCTCGGAAACGCATGGAAATTCACGAGCAAGCGCGAGCGCGCGAAAATTGAATTCGGCGCCGCCCTGCGCGAGGGGCGGCGGGTATTTTTCGTCCGGGACAACGGCGCGGGTTTTAAAAATGAATATGTAGACAGAATATTCGCCCCGTTTCAGCGGCTGCATTCCGAAAAGCAGTTTCCGGGAAGCGGCATCGGCCTGGCCATCGTGCAGCGGATCATCCAGCGTCACGGCGGGAGCATATGGGCCGAAGGCGGCGAGGACAAGGGCGCGGTTTTTTATTTTACGGTGGAGAAACAATAAAGGAAAAAGATCATGAATAAAAAAAGGATTATTGTGGTGGAGGACAGCGAAGACGACGCGGAGTTCACGAAACTGGCGCTCATGAAAAATAATTTCCTGAACAATATCGTCGTAACGACCGATGGCGCGCAGGCCCTTGAACTATTGCTGGATGAGGCTGAAATAACGCCGGGGCTGGTCCTTTTGGACCTTAATCTTCCTAAAATAAACGGCCTCGACGTACTGAGGCGCGTTCGCGAGCACGAAAAAACGAAGCTTGTCCCGATCGTGGTGCTGAGCTCTTCAAAGGAAGAAAAAGACCTTCGCAATTGCTATGAAGCGGGGGCCAATAGCTACGTGCGCAAACCCATCGATTTTCACGATTATATGACCGTTGTGGGGGAAATCGCCCATTATTGGCTCAAGACGAATGAAGTGCCGATTATGCGAAAGAACATGCAACTAGTCATGTAATGCATTAATTTAATTCCCATGCACAAGCGAATAGTCATTATCGACGATGATGCAGCGCACCGATTTTTATACAAGCATCGGTTCAAAGGCATTTCCGACGTTGAAATAATCGGCGAATTCGAATCGGCCGAGGAAGCGCTTTCGCACATTCCTTCGCTCAATCCGCATCTGGTCATTACGGATTATACCTTGCCGGGCATGTCGGGCATTGAACTGGCCGAGAAACTTCATCGGTACCCTGATGTAAAGGTTTTCGTGGTATCGGGCCATGAACCCGATTTTCTCAAGTCCCTAACCGAAGCGCCGCCCAATTATACCATTCTTCCAAAAGACTGGTCCAAGGCCGTGTTCGACAGGATTTTAAACGCCTGCAACTAGCCCGACCGGCTTTATTTTCTTTCGACTCCCTTAACTATTTAAAATCCCTCCCGCCAGCAGGATTGCCCGCTGACGAGAAGATATGTCGAGCCTTGCGCGTATCGCATAATTTCCCGCAAGCACGGCAATTTCCGTTTGACCGGAGCCGATCTCGGAGCGAAGGCCTGAAATGCGAAGAATGTCGCCAACCTTTATGCGGTCGTAATCATCAGGCAGAATGAATTCCAGGGGGACGATCCCGAAGTTGACCAGATTCGATTTATGAATGCGCGCGAAGCTCTTGACGATTTTCGCCCGCACGCCAAGATACCTCGGTGCAAGCGCCGCGTGTTCGCGCGACGATCCCTGGCCGTAGTTCTCCCCGCCAACCACGATCCCGCCGCCTTTTTTAAGCGCACGGGCCGCGAAACCGGGGTCTATCGCCTCGAAAACAAATTCGCTGATCGCGGGGACATTGCTTCGAAAAGGCAGCACGCGATTGCCCGCGGGCATGATGGCGTCGGTGCTTAAATTATCGCCCACCTTGATAAGGACTTCGGCCTCAAGGGCGTCGTCAAGCGGTTTAAATTTTGGAAACGGCTTGATATTGGGCCCCCGAACGATTTCCACCGTGTCCGCATCACGGGCGGGTTTGATGAACCAGTCGTCGCGATACGAAAAGCGCTTGGGATAGATTATTACGGGCGTGGGGCCGAAGCTGCGCGGATCGGTTATGCGTCCGGTGAGGGCGGAAACCGCGGCGGTTTCCGGCGAACACAGATACACCCGGTCGTCGGCAGCGCCGCTTCGGCCTTTGAAGTTGCGCGGAAACGTGCGCAGCGAAACCGCGCCCGTGGCCGGAACTTGCCCCATGCCGATGCAGCCAAGACATCCGGGCTGGGAAACGCGCGCGCCCGCATCGATGAGCATTTTAAGGCCCCCCATGGAAAGCGCCGATTCCAGCGATTGAAGGCTGCCGGGGTTGATCTCGAAACTCACGCTTGATGCGTGCAATTTACCTTCCACGATTTTGGCCGCAACCATGAGATCGCGGTATCCGCCGTTACATGACGACCCGATGATGACCTGTTGCACGAAAACGTCGCCAAGCCGCGCGGCGGGAATGACGTTGTCGGGGTTCGACGGGCAGGCCACAAGGGGCTCTATTTTCGACAAATCCAGTTCCGTGACCTCGTCAAAGCGGGGGTTGGCTTCGGGGGCTATTTCCGTCCAGTCATGCGCTCTGCCCGTTCGCGTCAAAAAATCCAGCGTTACCTCATCGGAGGGGAAGATCGCGGCGGTAAACCCCATGTCAACGGCCATATTGGCGATGGTCGATCGACCGTCGATATCGATATTTTTTACGCCCGGCCCGAAAAACTCGGCGATTTTACCTATACCCGCCTTACAGGAGTATCGTCGCAGCAGTTCCAATATAACGTCTTTGCCCGAGACCATGGGCTGTAGCTCTCCGTCAAGAAATACGCCCCAAATTTTCGGCGTTTGGAGGAAATAGGGCTTTCCGGCCATGGCCATCGCGATTTCCGCCCCTCCCGCCCCAATGGCGAGCATGCAGAGGCCGCCTCCGGTAGTTGTGTGGCTGTCGGAGCCTAAAAGCGTTTGGCCGGGGATTCCGAAACGTTCGCGGTGTACGTGGTGTGAAACGCCGATACCCGGCGGGGCGAAGGTCGCGCCGAACTTGGATGCGCAGGTCTGGAGAAAAAGATGGTCGTCGGAGCCGCGGCTGTCGGTTTGGATTATATTGTGGTCGACATAACTGACCGCGATTTTCGGCACGACCCGTTTAAGGTCCATGGTTTCGAATTCCAGATACACCATGGTCCCCGTGGCGTCCTGCGTGAGCGTTTGGTCGATTCTAAGCCCGATTTCATTTCCCGCCGTCAAAGTCCCCGAAACGATGTGTTGATTTAAAAGCCGTTCGGCCATGGTGTTTTTCATTTTAATTAACCTTCCCGTTTTTCTTGATTATTCATGGCATACTAATTGCAATTAATATAAATCAAAAGGGTCGATGTATGAACTTCAAACGCAAAGCGGTGGCGGGCGGTGAAAGCGAACCGTCGTATAAATGGTGGGTCCTGGCCAATATCATGATCAGCACCTTTATGGTCGTGCTCGACGCCACGATCGTCAACACGGCGCTTCCCAAGGTCATGGCGTCTTTCGGCATCTCAATCGATATTTCCCAGTGGATACTGACCGCGTACATGCTCGCATTTGCCGTAATGCTTCCCACGTCCGGATGGCTTGCCGACCGGTTCGGCTATAAGACGACCTATCTGGCGGGTCTTATCGTTTTCACGATGTTTTCATTTTTATGCGGCATATCGTGGGACGAGAAATCGCTGATTATCATGCGCATCGGCCAGGGCCTGGGCGGCGGGCTTCTCCAGCCCATCGGCATGGCGATCATCATGCGGGAATTTCCCCTTGAAAAGCGCGGATTGGCCATGGGGTTCTGGTCGATTTCGGCCGCGGCCTCGGTGTCGCTAGGCCCGATGATCGGCGGGTATTTGGCCGATGATTTCAATTGGCACCTTATTTTCACCGTTAACGTGCCGGTCGGCATACTCTGCTTTTTCGCGACCCTGATCATCCAGCGCGAATATAAAACACGGCAAATCCACGCTTTTGATTTCATAGGTTTCATTTCAATGGCGGTTTTTCTCAGTTTTTTACTGATCGCGCTTGCAAGCGGTAACGCACAATGGAACACGGGCGGCTGGACGTCGGATTTCATGGTGCTGTGCTATGCACTCGCGCTCATCGGCTTCGTGGTTTTCATGGTCACGGAACTCAATGTCAAGCGCCCGCTGGTCAGCCTCAAGCTGCTTGGCAACGGGACGTTCGGCCTGACGAACCTCGTGCTTTTCATTTTCGGCATCGGCATGTTCGGTTCGATTTTTTTGATACCGCTTTATTTGCAAAACATTTTAGGATATACCGCATTGCAATCGGGGCTGGTACTTTTGCCCGTCGGCATTTTGCAGTCGGTTTGCGGGCCCGTGGCCGGATATTTTTCCGACAAAACCGGCGCTAAAATTCCCATCCTGATCGGCATCGTCCTCTTTTCGATCAGTTTCTATTTGAATACGCACCTTTCAATTTACTCCGAACACTCGCAGATCATGCTGCCCATGTATCTTCGGGGAGTGGCCATGGGCGTGCTGTTTTCGCCGCTATCGGCGCTTGCAATGGCCGAAATCAGCAAGCGGGAAATGGCCCAGGCCTCGGGCATCACCAACGTGGTGCGGCAAGTTGGCGGAAGTTTCGGCGTGGCCATTTTGCAGACCCTCCTTACGCAGCGTATCCTGTTTCATACGGCCGTTTCCGGCCCGGGGATAAGCGCGGCTTCGCTGGTCTTCATGCGGAGCCGCCAGCTCCTGCAAATGCACGCAATTCATGACGCGGGTTCCACAGTGCAAACGGCCGCCGCGCAGAGCACCGCGCTTTTAATGTCGCATTTTTCACAGCAAATATTCGTCTATGCCATTAACGACGATTTTTTCATTGCCTGCATTTGTACGCTGGCATGTGCCGTTCCCATTTTGATGCTCAAAGGGAAAAAGAAACTGAACGCAAACTTCGCTAAAAAAAATTAGCTTTTAAAAACATGTTGCAAGAACAAGGCGCGGCATATATAATTCTATATGTGACGAATTATAAAATTATAACCGAACGTTGGAAAAATAGCGTATGGAAATGAAAACATTTATCGCCATGACCAAGGCCCTTTCCGACAGTCATCGGGTCAGGGCTTTCGCGGCCTTGCGGGGCGGGGAACTGTGCGTTTGCAAAATAATCGAGTTGCTTAAGCTTGCTCCTTCCACGGTTTCAAAGCACATGTCGATATTGAAACAGGCGGGTCTTGTGGACGCCCGCAAAGAGGGACGATGGATTTACTATCGCTTGCCCGCGCACGCCGATTCGAATAGGCTTGGGATGATTATGGACGCGCTTGCCGCTTCTCCTGAAATAGCGGAAGACGACAAACGGCTCAAGAAAATCAACCGCGCAGATTTAAGCGAAATGTGCAAAAAGCAAAGAAATGGAAAGATTTAATTGTGGAACAAATCGGTACCGAATCAAAACCGGACAAAGCTTCATGCTGCCGGCACGGCCCGGCAAAAAATAAAACCGATTCATTATGGCGACCTCGTGACTACTACGGGGCGGCGCTATGCCGTATAAGCAATAAGTTCAGGATGGGCTATCGAACGGCCCCCGGACTTTACGCACTTGGGTCGCCGTCCGCGGAATCGCCCGTATTGGTGACCGCCAATTACAAGCTTTCATTCGACCATCTGCGAAAAGACCTGGGCAAAATAGACGCATGGATTCTCGTGCTCGATACCAAAGGCATTAATGTTTGGTGCGCGGCGGGAAAGGGGACCTTCGGCACTGATGAGCTAGTCCGAAAAATCGAATCGGAAAAACTGGCCCAAAAAGTATCGCATAAAAACCTAGTAGTCCCACAGTTAGGCGCTCCCGGCATTGCCGCCCATGAAATAAAAAAGAAAACCGGGTTTTCCGTAAACTATGGCCCCATTAGGTCAAAGGATATTCAAACATATTTTGCCGGCGGCAATCGTGTCACTGATGCAATGAAAACCGTAACGTTTACACTGTGGGAACGTATGGTCCTTGTTCCGATAGAGGTTTTGGCAATCGCAAAAAAATCGGTCATTCCGTTAATCGCTTTGGCGCTTATTATGGGATTACAAAAGCAGGGGATCATGTTTCACCAAATGTGGGTGCTTTTCGCGCCGATTATCGTGGCGCTTTGCGCGGCGATTGTTTCCGGTTGCATTCTTCATCCGCTTTTATTGCCGCTCATGCCAATGCGATCCTTTGCGCTCCAAGGTCTTATTCTGGGTTTGGTTGTCGGCGCGCTATTGCATTTGTCAGGCCTGTTTTCCCAAGCCTCGATATATGCGCAAGCCGCCGCTTATCTTCTGATTGCGTCGCTTAGCTCCTATTGTGCGTTCAATTTTACCGGAAGCACTCCCATTGCCAATAAGTCCGGCGTCAAAAAGGAACTCAAGATCGCCGTTCCGTTATATATCGCGTCGGCAGCAATAACGGCCATACTGCTTATCGTTTACAAAATCTCCCAGGAGGGATTGCTGTGAAATATTTACATGATGTTGCTACCATTGCCGTAAACCAAGACAAATGCACCGGGTGCGGCATGTGTATACAAGTTTGTCCGCGAAACGTACTGGCGATAAAGGAAAAGAAAGCGCTGGTTATTGACCGTGACGCATGCCTCGAATGCGGGGCCTGCGCCAAGAATTGCGCCTTTAATGCGATAACCGGCGATTTCGGCGTGGGCTGCGCGGCGGCAATGATAAGCGGATTATTGCGTTTCGGAAATCCCGACAAAGGGACCTGCGATTGCGACGGGTCGAGCGGGTCAACAGGGTGTTGCTAAAAATTAAAAGTATGTCTTTAACCAAACGCTTTAACCATTTTAAACAAAGGAGGGCATTATGGAAAAGGTTAACGTCTTATTTCTTTGCACAGGGAACTCTTGCCGCAGCCAGATGGCCGAGGCCTTCGTTAGGAAATATTCCAGGGATTCTATTGCCGTGTACAGCGCGGGACTTGAGCCCCGCCCGGTTCACGAAATGGCCATTGAAGTAATGAAGGAAGTTGGTGTTGATATCAGCGGTCAACAGTCAAAGCCTATTTCGGAATTTCTTGGAAAAATAGACTTCAGATACGTAATTTTCGTATGTGAAAAAGCCGAACAGGATTGCCCCTACGTTTATCCGCATGTGCTGCATCGGCTTTCCTGGCCTTTTGATGATCCGGCAAAGGCCCAGGGGTCGAGAGAAGTTCGTTTGGCCGCGTTCAGAAATGCCCGCGACGCCATCGAAAAGAAAATCAAGGAATGGCTCCCAACCGTGGACGCGGTAAACCAATGAGCGAAATAAATAAAATCAATATTTTATTCCTCTGCACCGGAAACTCCTGCCGTAGCCAAATGGCCGAGGGATGGGCACGGTATTTAAAAAGCGACTTGATTGAGCCGTTTTCGGCGGGTATTGAGACGCATGGACTTAATCCAATCGCCGTCAAGGTCATGGCCGAGTCGGGTGTTGACATTTCAGGCCATTACTCAAAACGTCTTGACAAACTTGAAAATATTCAGTTTGATTGGGTCATTACCGTTTGCGATTCGGCCAATGAAAGCTGCCCGATTTTTCCGAAACCCGCAAAAAGGTTTCACGTTAGTTTCGACGACCCGCCAAAGCTTGCGAAAAATGCCAAAACCGAGGAAGAGGCGATTATACATTACCGTCGCGTGCGCGATGAAATCAAGCGATTTGTGCAGGAACTTCCGGAAAATTTACAAGTTAATAATTCTTAAGGGAGCCACCATGGCTGAAGCCGAAAAAAAACTTTCCTTTCTCGACCGTTTCCTTACACTCTGGATTTTTATCGCAATGGGGCTTGGCGTTGTAATCGGATGGGTTTTCCCCACCGTATCGGAACTGCTGTCGCGCATGAGCGTGGGCACGACTTCCATACCCATTGCCATCGGCCTTATCATCATGATGTATCCGCCGCTCGCGAAAGTAAACTACCGCCGGATCGGCGGGGTTTTTTCCGACAAAAAAGCCCTAACGCTTTCGCTGGTCCAAAACTGGATCGTCGGTCCGGTCCTGATGTTTTTGCTTGCAATCGTCTTTTTGCGCGGCCAGCCGCATCTCATGACCGGCGTCATCATCATCGGCCTTGCCCGTTGCATCGCCATGGTCATCGTATGGAACGCCCTTGCCAAGGGCGACGCGGAATACGCCGCCGCGCTCGTGGCCTTCAATTCGATATTTCAAGTGCTCTTTTTCGCTGTGTACGCATATATATTCGTGACCGTGCTGCCGACCTTGTTCGGCCTGGCGGGCCAGGCCGTGCATGTATCCATGAAAGATGTTGCAGTCAGCGTGGGAATTTATTTGGGCATTCCTTTTGGCGCGGGATTTCTTACCCGCATGATTTTAGAACCGATCAAAGGCGAAACCTGGTACACGACAAAGTTCATGCCGAAAATCGGGCCAATGGCCCTCGTTGCCCTTCTTTTCACCATTTTGGTCATGTTTATTTACAAAGGTAAAACCATCGTCGCGCTCCCGCTCGACGTCGTCCGCGTGGCGGTTCCGCTCTGTATTTATTTTCTCATCATGTTTTTCGGGTCCATGTTCGCCACGCGAAAGCTCAGGATCGACTACAAAGAAGCAGTCAGCCTTTCGTTTACCGCCGCAAGCAACAATTTCGAGCTTGCCATCGCGGTAGCGGTCGGCGTATTCGGCATCGCTTCGCAGGAGGCTTTTGCGGCGGTCATCGGCCCGCTTATCGAAGTGCCGGTGATGATTGCGCTGGTAAACGTGGCATTGAAAATAAAAAATAGTTTTGCAAAACAATAATTATTTTATATCATGAGATGATTAAAGTAGGAATGTGTAAATATGTCGGAAGCCATAAAATATAGCTTTCCCGTTTCCAAGAGGAAAAAATGAGAGACATTATACTATCAAAAGTTAAAGAGTCCGTTCTCAGCATTGAGCCTTCGGCCGAAGTGTTCTTATTTGGTTCTCGAGCTCGAAACGATTTCCAAAAATTTTCAGACTGGGATTTCCTGATACTTGTGGATGGGGAAGTGAATACCGCTCGTGCGGATATTCTCCGCCATTCGCTCTATGAAATCGAATGGGAAACCGGAGAAGTAATCAGCAGTATCGTTAAAAGCCGTCAACTCTGGAATGATCCCGATTATCGGGTTGTACCCCTACACCAATCGGTTGAGCGGGAAGGGATCCAATTGTGAAAGAAAAACCCGGCGATTTGGTGCAACATCTGCTGATGCGCTCCAAAGAATCCCTGGTAGAAGCAAAAATCCTGGCTGATACAAATCATTGGAACACTTGCGTAAGCCGTCTTTACTATTCATGCTTTTATGCCGCCTCCGCATTGCTCCAAAAACATGGCCTTTCATCTTCAAAACACTCGGGCGTACGATCACTTTTCAACAATCATTTTGCAAGAACGAAAACGGTTTCAAAAGAAGTATCCGCAATTTACAATGATCTTTTTGACAGACGACAAGAAAGCGATTATGGACCATTTTTCGTATTTGAAGAAACCGATGTAAAGCCTTGGTTTAAAGAAGTTGAAACTTTTATTGATACAATAACGCTACTCCTCGATCAAATTGCATAATCAGGGTAATCGCTCAGGGATGAAAAATCTAAATTCTTTTTGCTCAATTTGTTTTCGCTAAAAATGCCCAAAGCCGAACTTTACAATCGATACCCGCTATCAAGCGTTTTTATCTACAACGCCTCGACGGTTCTTCATTTCACCGTCGGCGGTTTGCTTCTTTGCGCCACTAATAAATTCTTCGGTATATGGGGAATAGCTATCGGGCTGATTTACATTCTGTTCGCTCATTTTGAAATGTACATAATGATGCCGCTTCAAGTTTGCAAAAACTGCGCGTATTTCATGCTCGACGGCGGACTATGCATTTCCGGATTAAATATGATCGCAAAAAAAATCGCGCGCCTGGGTAACCCCTCGGACTTTCCGAAAAGGGCGGAGGGGTTTTTGTGCCCGAATAATATTTACATTCTCAACTTAGTTCTTCCGATTCTTTGCGGCATTCCGATTCTGATTTTCAGCTTTTCCTATTTCCTGCTCTCTCTTGAGATTTTTCTTTTTTCTTTATTAGCCGCCCGGTTTGTTTTTATCATTCCAACGCTTGCCTGTATGCATTGCCTATCGAAGTTTGTTTGTCCGCAAGCAGGACAAATGGGCGTCAGGGAAAAGTAAAATTTCCCTTTCGCGGTCCGCCTAATGATTACTATTGCTGTTCTTCAAGCAAAAGCATCCTATATCCCACGCCGGACTCCGTGATGAAGAGCCTTGGTTTCGAGGGGTCGATTTCAAGCTTCTTAAGTTCTTGTTCAATCTGCGAGAAGGATATATTTTAGTACAAAGGCGTGGTGTATTTGGGTGTATTTTTAAACAAAGTCGGTGCTTAATATGTTTAATAGGCAAATTCTAACTAATTTGCGGCAGTGGGTTAAATCGGAAAATCGTAAACCTCTGGTGCTGCGAGGCGCAAGGCAGGTTGGAAAAACAACCGCTGCCGAGCTGTTTTCCCGGGAATTTGATTCTTTCTTATATGTAAATCTCGAAAGACCCGGGGAAACCGGTTTTTTTAATAGAAACCTGCCTGTCAGGGAATTGTTTCAGGCAATTGCGCTTTCAAAAAACATCCCGGCGCCGCAAGGCCGTTGCCTTCTGTTTATTGACGAAATACAAAACTCACCGGAAGCCGTTGCATATCTCAGGTATTTTTACGAAGAGATGAAAGACCTTTTCGTCATTGCCGCCGGGTCTCTTTTGGAATCGATGATGAGCAAAGGAGCTATTAGTTTTCCGGTTGGCCGCATAGAATTCTTGCGCATGTACCCGTTGACATTCAGTGAATATCTTGAAGCGATGAATCTTGAGCAATTGTCTTCAGCATTTTCCGTTGTCCCCTTGCCTCAATATGCCGGGGAAGCGTTGCTCAAGGAATTTCATACCTATGCATTGATCGGAGGCATGCCCGAAGCCATTGCGGCCTACACAAAAAATCATTCGGTGATTGAATGCAACAGGATATATCAGAATTTAATGACGTCATTTCTGGATGACATTCCGAAATATGCACGTAATCATTCCCTCGCACTCATTATGCGCCATTGTATAGAGAACGTGCCGTTCGAGGCTGGAAAAAGAATTGCATTCGCGCGATTTGGCAAATCCGAATATCGATCGCGCGAAGCCGGCGAAGCGCTTAAAACGCTTGAACGCGCGATGCTGATTTATCTGCTGCAACCATCCACTTCAACGGAGCAGCCCATCATCCCGGATCTTAAAAAAGCGACTCGGCTCCAATTTATCGACACAGGTCTTTTAAATTTTTGTGCCGGATTGCAGCAACAGTATTTCAACATGGAGAATCTTCAAGCCATCTACCGCGGACTGCTTGCCGAACATATCGTTGGTCAGGAACTGATCGCTACTTCGGAGGACGCCACAAAGCTACCTCATTTCTGGGTCAGGGAGAGTCCGCAATCCAACGCAGAGGTCGATTTTTTATATCTCTACAGGAATACGGTCGTGCCGATTGAAGTGAAGGCCGGCAGCGTGGGAACACTACGATCCCTGCACCAGTTTATGCAGCACAGCAAGCATGATATGGCGGTCCGGCTCTATTCAGGGAAAATTGACTTGCAGGAATGTGAGACGCCTGACAGGAAAAAATTCCGTCTATTGAATCTGCCGTATTTTCTTGCATCGCAGGTTGAGAAATATCTTGAATGGGCGTCTACGCAAGTAATTGGTTGATAATAAGGAGCAAACGCGACTGCAAGCGAAATTATAGGCGCAATTATTCTATCCCCACTTTGGTGATTTGGTCATTGCTCTCCTTCAAGCAAAAGCATCCGGTATCCCACGCCGGACTCCGTGATGAAGAGCCTCGGTTTCGAAGGGTCGATTTCGAGCTTTTTGCGAAGCTGCGCCATGTGCACCCGTAGGGTTTGCGTTTCGTCGGTCCGATAAGGCCCCCAAATTTCCTTAATCAAATGGCGGTGGGTGAGCACCTTTCCCGCATTTTTGACGAATTGCATGAGAATTGAATATTCCGTTGAAGTCAAGTTGACCTTCTCCGCGCCGTTTTTGACGATGCGGTTGACAAGGTCGACAAACAAATTGCCGCTTTTGAACTCCCGGAGTTCCTCGCCCGGCTTTTGGCCGTGGCGTATGCTAACATGCAAACGGGCGATCAGCTCGCCGACGCCGAAGGGCTTGGTAACGTAATCGTCGGCCCCCGATTCGAGCGCCGCGACCTTTTCCTTTTCCTCGTCGCGCACCGAAAGGATGATGATGGGGACCGCGCTCCACTGCCGGATGGTTCGCAGAACCTCCAGGCCGTCGATGTCCGGAAGCCCGAGGTCGAGGATAATGCAGTCCGGACGCTCGGTGGTCGATTTGTATTCCCCCTCTTTTCCGGTAGACGCTTCAACGATGCAATAGCCGTTCGCTTCAAGCGCGACCCTGAGAAACCGCCGAATTTGCAGCTCGTCGTCGATGACAAGTATTTTTTTTCCCGCTTCCGTCATTGCGCCTCCGATAGTGTAAACGGCTTGCTTTCCACGGGAAGTCGTATGATGAAGCGGGCGCCTCCTTCAGGGCGGTTGCGCACTTCCACGCTTCCCCCATGGGCCGTGACAAAACCGTGCGTAATCGACAGGCCGAGCCCCGTTCCGCCGGCCCTGGAGCCCGGCGCGCGGTAAAATTTCTCGAAGATTTTTTTAAGTGAGTCTTCGGGAATTCCGGGGCCTTCGTCTTCAACGATCAAAAAAATATTTCCCGCCTTAAAATCCGTCTTGATGGTGATTTTCGTTCCCGAAGGCGTATATTGCGCGGCATTGAGCACAATGTTCGAAATGGCCTGCTGAACGATAGGACCATCCAGTTTGACCAGCGGCAGGTCCTCGGCAAACAGGGCGACCACGGTGTGCTCGGACAATTCGTCGCGGAGGTCCGCGGTGACGCCGTTAATGAGGTCCCTGATATCGCACCAATCCATAAGCACGTTAAGGCCGCCGGATTCGATACGCGTCATGTCAAGAAGGTTCTCGACAAGCCGGTTAAGCCGCATGGAAGCGGTGCGGATTTCCCCCGCCAAAATCCCCTGGGCGATTTTATTTTCGGCCACGCCCGGGTCCATGAGGCTGCTAGCGGCCCCGGTTATGGTGGCTAGCGGCGTGCGGAGCTCGTGCGAAATGGAACTTAAAAGCGTTTTGTTCAACCGTTCGCTTTCCTTAAGGAGCGTTGTTTTTTCGGCTTCAACCCGGAGGCGGGCGCGGTCGAGGGCAAAGGCCCATTGATGCAGGAACATGACGAGCAGCGCCTCGTTTTCGGAGGTCATGACCTTCGTAACCAGCCCCGCGACCCCAATGCAGGTCCCATGGACGATAAGCGGATAATATATTGCCTCCGCAAACGGCAGCGTCGCCGTTCCCGCCCCGGCCGGTTTCTTATTTGCAAATACCCATTCGGCCACGCTCAGTTCTTTTTCGGCCTGAGGACGAAAGGCGCTTGCCGAATGGGGGGCTTTGTCGATTGCGCCGTCTTCGGCCGCTATAAAAAGCGCGGCCGGCATTGTAAAGACGTTCCGCAAGCTTTTGACGCCCGCCCGCGCGATTTCATCCGTGTTTTCGGCGGCCGCCAATTCATTGACAAAAGAATAAAGGGCCGTGGCCTGGAATTCGCGGCGGCGGACCATTGTCTCTTTTGTCCGTATTCGGGTGGTGAGAATGCCGCTGGCGAGCGCGACCATGAAAAAGAGCGACACCATCATCACGTCGGAAGGATGTGTAATGGAAAAAGTAAAAACCGGAGGAATGAAAAGGTAGTCCCAGGAAACGGTACTCAGAAGCGCGGCGAGAAAAAGCGGGCCCCGCCCGAAAAAAAGCGACAGCACCGAAATGATAAAAAGCAAAAACATGCCCACGGAACGGTAATCGATGTAGCGTGAGGCAAGGTAACACGTGATCGTGGCCCCAAAAACCGCGCCGCAAGAAATAACATATTGTTTTAGCGGAGAGTTGATGCCTGGAATTTCAAAAAAACGCCGACGTTTTGATTGCAGGCCTCCGGCGTCGCCCTGGACCACGTATATGTCGATTGCCCCACTTTCACGGATCAACCGGTCCACTAAAGACCCTCCATGAAGCAGGTCGCGCAATCTGGGCGTCATGGATTTACCGATCACGATCTGCGTCACGTTGTTCTGCTTGGCCACCCTTAGAAGGGCATGGGCCACATTGTCGTCGCTGGTCGTGACCAATTCGGCGCCAAGTTCCTCGGCAAGCGCGATGTTTTTTTTAAGGCGTTTTTCGGCGTCGTCGGAAAGGGGCCGCTGCGTTTTAACATAGACCGCGACCCAGGGCGCCTCCATGGTCGCGGCAATGCGCTTGGTCCAGCGGATGAGCTGCTCGGAATAGGGGGAAGGCCCGACGCCGACCATGAGCCGCTCAACGGTCTTCCAGGGCCCGCTGATGCTATGTTCCTGCATGTAATCCCTGAGCTGCAAATCCACGCGCTCGGCGGTTTTCCGCAAGGCGATTTCACGGAGCGCGGTGAGGTTTCCCTTGCGGAAAAAATTGTTCACCGCGGCCGCGGATTTGTCGGGAGCGTATACTTTTCCCTCTTTGAGGCGCGCCAGAAGTTCATCGGGCGGCAAATCCACGAGTTCGATTTCATCCGCCGCATCAAGCACCGAATCGGGCACGGTTTCGCGCACCACGATGCCGCTTATTTGCCGTACGGTGTCGATAAGGCTTTCAACGTGCTGGACGTTGAGCGTCGTAAAAACGTTTATTCCATTGTCAATTAATTCAAGCACGTCTTGAAACCGTTTGGCATGACGCATACCTTCGGCGTTTGTGTGGGCGAGTTCGTCGACCAAAACATATTCGGGTTTTTTGACGAGGATGGCGTCGAGATCCATGTCCTCGAGCGTTTTTCCTTTGTAGGTTATGCGTGCACGGGGAAGGACCGTAAGGCCTTCGAGGAGCGCTTCGGTTTCCGGGCGGCCGTGCGTTTCGACGTACCCAATGGCCACGGCAACCCCGCGCTTCTTCAGCGCCTGGGCCGCTTTGAGCATGGCATAGGTTTTTCCGACGCCGGCCGCCATGCCGAAAAATATCTTCAGTTTTCCCCGCAGTCTGCTTTGTTCGGTCTTTTTAAGCGACGCAAGGAGGTCGTCGGGGTTTGGGCGATCGTTGTCGGTCATGGTATTAAAATAAATCGCGAAAAGATAACTTATGGTATAAGTCTTCGCTCTAAAAGAACGTCGCCTCTCCCCCTCTCCGGTGGGAGAGGGGGCGGGGGTGAGGTGGCGTTTTAAGGTGCGCCTTTAAAATTATTGCTAAGCTCCAAATTGACTTTTAGTACATTGACCATTTTTTCGCCAACAAGCCCATTGAGCGGGGCGAAGGCGTTCGCATCCAATATCCGTTGAATGTCCGTCCTTACCTGCGTTGAATCGCGGTGTAAAAGCGCGGCCCATTTTAGCGCAACGCGGTCGAGTTGAAACTGGGCGTTTTCAAGCGTGATATGCGGGTCGAGCCCCGAGGCCGACGTCGTTACCATGTCGCCGGGTAAATCCTTAAGAGCTACATCGGGATTATCTTGTCGCCACATATCGAAGAAATTCGATTGGATGTCCGTTCCTACGCTTACCGGGCCTATTTGAGATCCCGTGGTTGTTCCGGGAAATTTTCCGGGGTTTTCCTTCGAAAACGACTTGAAAAATACCACCGCTAAATCTGTTGCCGAAGGTTTTGGAATTCCCGGATTGTCCTTTATAAATTGCGCAACGTCCTTGGGGTGGGCATCGGCCCATTTGTTTACATACCGGGTATGGCCGGAGTCCGCGGAAACCCAGGCCTGCGAAAGGCCGTTATGGGCGTCGGCCCATTGGCCTACAATCGAAGGAGCGCCCAGAAACGTGTCCTTTTGAAACCAACGCTCAATATCGGGCGCAACGAGTTTTCCCGCATTCGGCCCTTCTTTATAAGCGGCGATGGGGCCAAGCATTGCGGCGACCCTGCCGCGAAGCAGGTAATTTGACGGCGCAAGCGCGGCCGAAGACGAGGCCGCGCCGTTATATGAAGCCGCCGAAGGACGCGGTTGGAAATACTCGTCGTGCGTAAAGGGCTGCGCTATAAGCGCCGAGCCCACCGGTTTTCCGCTAGGGCCGAATAAAACGCTTCCCTCGGCCTGAAAGGGAAAGACTATTTTGCCGATTGCCCAAAGTAGCGCCGGATACATGACACAGCAGATTAAAACCGCGAAAAAAATCAGCAGGAATGTTTTTGAAATATTTTTCAGCATGATAAAGGCTCCTTTACTAAAACAATAGAGTGCTTTTGCGACCTCACCCTCTTACGCTATTAAATGCAAGACGGTCATAATAACATCAATCAGCTTGATGCCGATAAACGGAATTATTACCCCGCCAACCCCCCAGAATAAAAGATTCCTTCGCAAGAGCGCATCCGCGCCGAGCGAGCGATATTTGACGCCTTTAAGCGCAACGGGAATAAGCGCGGGAATGATCAGGGCGTTAAAGATGATCGCCGAAAGAATGGCTGAGGTCGGCGAATGTAAATGCATGACGTCGATTGTTTTAAGCCACGGCAAGGTCCCCGCGAAAAGCGCGGGGATGATCGCGAAATATTTCGCGATGTCGTTGGCAATGGAGAATGTGGTAAGCGCCCCGCGCGTCATCAAAAGCTGTTTTCCGATTTCAACCACCTCAATGAGCTTGGTCGGGTCGCTGTCGAGGTCCACCATGTTCGAGGCCTCCTTGGCGGCCTGCGTCCCGGCATTCATGGCGAGCGCAACGTCCGCCTGGGCGAGCGCGGGCGCGTCGTTGGTGCCGTCGCCCATCATGGCCACCAATTTTCCGTCGGCTTGCTCCTTGCGAATGAACGCGAGCTTCGCTTCGGGGGTTGCCTGAGCGATAAAATCGTCCATGCCGGCCTGCGCCGCGATGGTTGCCGCGGTCAGCGGGTTGTCGCCGGTCACCATGACCGTGCGAAGCCCCATTTTCCTAAGGTTTTCAAAACGGTCCTTCATGCCGGGTTTCAGAATGTCGGAAAGGACGATGACCCCGAGCGCTTTATTGCCCTCGGCGACAACGAGGGGTGTCGCCCCTTTCGAGGCCACGCGCTCGACCAGCGGGCGCAGCGTATCGGGAACGGCGCCGCCCTGCGATTTGACAAAAGAAATTATCGCGTCGGCCGCGCCTTTTCTGATGGTCCTCCCGTCGGGCAAATCGACCCCGCTCATGCGCGTTTGCGCGGAAAACGCCACGGACCGCGCGCCGGGGGTTTGGGCGACCGGGCCGAGGCCCCGTTTCTCGTATGCCTTGACAATGCTTTTGCCTTCGGGCGTTTCATCGGCGGCCGAGGCCATCGCGGCGATGCGGGAGACTTCCTCTTCGCTATAGCCTCCCACCGGCAAAAACTCGGTGGCCTGGCGGTTACCAATGGTGATTGTTCCTGTTTTGTCAAAAAGCACCACGTCGATATCGCCCGCGGTCTCAACGGCCCTGCCGCTTTTTGCGATGATGTTATTTCGAAGGGCCCGCTCCATTCCGGCTATGCCGATGGCCGCGAGTAAAGCGCCGATGGTGGTTGGAATCAGGCACACCAAGAGCGCAATGAGGGTCGGGACGTCGGTCCCGAGGCTTTTAAGCGGCCGAGTAAGCCCCAGATACGAAGTCATGTACTGCTCGGCATTTGCGGCCATGGGCACGAGGGGAATGACGACGATCAAAAAAATAAGGGTCAGCGCCGAAAGGACCAGGGTCAGGGCGATTTCGTTCGGCGTTCTCTGTCTGATCGCCCCTTCGACGAGGGCTATCATTTTATCAAGAAACGATTCGCCCGCGGAGCCCGTTATCCTTACGGAAATACGGTCGGAAATGACCATCGTGCCGCCCACCACGCCCGACCGGTCGCCTCCGGCTTCGCGGATGACCGGCGCGGATTCTCCGGTGATGGCGGATTCGTCGATCGAAGCGATGCCTTCGAAAATTTCCCCGTCTCCCGGAACGATTTGTCCTGCTTTAACGACGACCTCGTCTCCGGCCTTAAGCTTCGTGGACGGCACTTCCTCGGTTTTACCGTCCCCCAGCAGACGGTATGCTATCGTGTCGCGACGGGTGCGGCGAAGGCTCTCGGCCTGGGCTTTGCCGCGCGCCTCGGCGATTGCCGTGGCAAAATTCGCGAACAGCACGGTCACGAAAAGCCAGGCGTCGAGGGTCACGAAATAGGACAAGGGGACCTGACTGTCGGTTTTTCCTAAAATGGCCATTATAATGTAGACAAGCGTCAGCAGAGCGCCGACTTCAACAACGAACATCACGGGGTTTTTCCATTGCACGTCGGGCCTGAGCATGACAAATGCGTCTTTCAAAGCGGGGATCGCCGTGTCCGCCGCGAAAAGCGGTTTGCGACGCAGCGTCTTGCGCCGTGAAGGCGTTTTTACGGAAGTATTGGGGGTCATTGCGGTCGTATTCATAATTATCCTCCAAACGGTATGGGGCCAAGATGTTCGGCTATAGGACCAAGCGCGGCTAAGGGCAGAAATAATAATGCGCCCACCACGATAACGGTCCCCAAGAGCAAAAACCCGAAGGTGAGGGTATCGTCGCGAAGCGTTCCCAGGCCGAAAGGCGCGGATTTCTTTTCACCAAGAAAACCCGCCATGGCGATCATCGCGATAATGGGAAGATAGCGTCCGAACAGCATGATAAGACCGGTTGCAATGTCCCAGGCGCGGGCTTCGGGCGCGGGACTTGGGTTATTAGCGAACCCATAGGTAACGCCGAGTCCGTCGAATGCGGAGCCGTTGTTGGCCGAAGCCGATGAAAACTGATAGACGATTTGCGAAAATCCGTGCGGGCCCGGATTGCTTTCGGCCTTGATGCCCCAATCCGTTGCCGCAAAAAGCCCCACGGGAAGAAGGATCATGATCGGATGCATGAGCAGGGCCACCACCGCAAGCTTTACCTCGCGCGTGCCGATTTTTTTTCCGAGATATTCCGGGGTGCGCCCCACCATCTGGCCCGCAAGGAAAATTCCGAGAATTAAAAACATGAGAAAGTTCATCAGGCCCACGCCTTTGCCGCCATAAACGCAGTTGAGCCACATGCCCACCATGGGGGCAAGGGCCGCGAGCGGATTGAGCGCGTCGGCCTCGGCGTTGATCGAACCGCAGGTGACGTCGGTAGTGATCGCGGCATAGGTGGCGCCGGCGGACGTACCGAACCGCAATTCCTTGCCTTCAAGGTTGCCCAAATGTTGGTCGATCGGCAAACCGGCCACGGGGGGCAAATTTACCGCGATTTTTCCTCCGGGAGAAAGCTTGTCCGGAATTTGATAGGTCCTTGCCGCGGAGTGCGCGGTGAAGGAGGGGTTTGGTTTCACGGTATCGAAATACACCGACCATATAATCGTACCGGCCATGAGGACCAGCATGACCGAAAAGATCACCCAGGCATGTCGCATTTTGCCAAGCATCCGTCCGTACATCAACACGAGCGCGAAAGGAAACAGCATCATGGCGAGGGTGTTGAATACGTTTGACGCTGCCGTGGGGTTTTCATACGGATGCGCGGCATTCATCCCGAAAAAGCCCCCGCCGTTCGTGCCGAGCATTTTTATGGATTCTAAGGCCGCGACGGGGCCCGTTACGATTGTTTGCGGCGCGGGTTCTCCTTTGTCGGTAGTTCCCATGGAGCCGGGCTCGAGCGTTGAAACCTGAAACGAGCTTTTAAAGCTCATAGGGGAGCCTTGCGAGATAAAAAATGCGCCGAAAATTATTGAAGCCGGTAGAAACAAATAAACGAACACCCGCCACATGTCAACGAAAAAATTGCCCACGGTTTTTTGCCCGCGAAAACTGCGAATAATTGCGACCAGGGCGCAAAAACCGACTGAAGCCGACAAAAACATGTTGAGGATGCAGAAAAAAACCTGGCTGAAATTCGACAAATGTACGTCACCCGAATAGTGCTGCAAATTCGTGTTGGTCATGAACGAAATGACGCTGTTGAAAATAGTGGTAGGGGCAAGCATGCCCTTGTGGTCCTGGTTCAGGGGCATCCAGGGTTGTAGCGCCAAAATGGCAAACCCTGCTACGAAGAGCCCCGCATTAAAAACGATCAATGACGCCGTATATCCCTTCCAGGATTGTTCACCGGTGTCAAGCTTGTTTTCGAACCAGCTAAGCCACTTGGGCGCCTTGAACTTTCCGTCCATGATCCAGGCAAAATAAGCGCTCAGCGGGACAGCGCAGAGCGTTGCCGTAAAAAGCAGAAAAGCGGGAAGAATCCATAGTTTCATAAAGACCTCTTCTGTAAAGATGACAACCTGCCTGTCGGCAGGTAAGTCTCTGTACGCAGGAATTATATACGCCGGACGCGTATATAATTCAGCTACAGAGACTAAAACCACTCAGGCCTGATAAGGGCGACAAAAAGGTAAATGAGCATAAAAACCGCGATGATTGCCGCAACGTAAATCATGATGGCCCCTTTATATTTTTTCGCACGCTTTGACGAATAATAAACATAATCCCATCGATATCAATCCCAAAACAAACATCCCCGTCATCAACAAAATTAAATTCATTTTGCAAACTCCTTTTCGAATTCATCAATATCTTGCAAATAGTATGCCGATTATTTTAGCCGGACGCTGATGATAGACGCTATTGTTCCGATAACTTCCGTCGGCAATGTTTTACTTTTGACGGCCAATAATGCATAAGCCTCCTTTCCCTTGCTTATACGCGAATATCTTACTCCCAACATATTTTCTTCCACGAGGTCCATTACATCGATTGGATGGTCTTTAAAGACCTTTAGGTAGTTTTCAACCTCTTGAGAAACATTAGACGCGGCGGACCCGGTAAAATGCCGCCACTTTCCATCGCCATAAACATGGATTGAGCAATATTCAAGCGAGAAAACGCTCAAGGCCTCCTTGGCGATTTCGCTGAGCGTAAAATCGTCGTTTGGCAAGGACAAAAGCCGTTCGCCAAATTCTTTTAGCTGTTCCAAGGATTTGTTGAGTATGCTTGCTTGTGTTTTATTATCAACTGCCGATGCGGTTAAGCGGCTTATTATCACGGAAGTCGATAAAAATGCCGCAAGAGATATCCAATCCGAAAAAGAAGCGATATAAAATGTTCCAAACGGCGGCAAAAAGTAATAATCAAAGCACAAGCTTGCCGCGATAGCGGTGATAAATGCGACAAGGAAATCGCCAAAAACCGCCGAAAGAAGAACTATGACGAGGAAGCTGAAAGCGGCCGTAGAAGAGTTCGCGAGCGTGCCTAACCCGAGCGTTAGTTTCGTCGCGCCCAGTACGGCCGCGGTAAAAACGATAATCTTTCCCAAACGCATAAGCGCTTTTAGGTGTTTAACTGCAAAATTCATTTTGATTGCCTTTGAAAAATTTTAATAAACAGACTCTCGATATTTTCAAATATTTATTTCCTTCGTTAATAAAAATACGAAAAAAAATATTCAGAAAATCTAAAATGGAGAGAAAAACACATAAAGAAAACGTAAAGAACGGATTATTTGAGCGATTAACCCGTGCCGTGAAAAAGTAAATCCTGATAACAGCGTTTGATCCGCCTTATGGGTAAATAGCGCTCTATGGATAATTGCTTGCATTTGAATTGACCGCAATAGTAAAATTCTACCGTAACGTAATAGGCTTCACAAAAAACTATCTAGGCGATTAAATTGAAAGGGGTCAGTTTTATGAAGAATCAAAAAGTGCGAGGATCGGTTTCGAGGTTATGTTTTCGGGCGGTTATTTTGACGGTATGTTCCGTTTCCGTAGCGCAAAACCCGCAATGGGCATTGTATAATGCCGCTAAAGCCGGGTTACCGCATAACGGAATTTTATCCATAGCAATTGACAACGGCGGACACAAATGGGTGGGGACGTATGGCGGGGGCCTCTTAAAACTAGACGGCTCCTGTTGGACGGCATACACCCCCAATAACTCCGGTTTACCCGACAGCTTCGTGTGGTCGATAGCCATAGACGCCAATGGAAGCAAGTGGATCGGGACGGACGCCGGGCTCGTAAAATTCCAAGGCCCCGCCTGGACGATCTATAACAAAACGAACTGCGGTTTACCGGACAATTTCGTTACCTCAATCGCTGTTGACGCAGGTGGAAACAAGTGGGTCGGAACCGAATACGGCGGACTTGTAAAATTCGACGGGGCCGCATGGAGCGTTTATGACACCTTCAATTCGGGTCTACCGGACAACGGCGTTCGGTCGATAGTAATCGATGCGGACGGAAGCAAATGGATCGGCACCAACCGTGGTCTCGCGAAGTTCGACGGCGCGGCCTGGAAGATATACAACTCCTCCAATTCCGGGCTGCCGGACAACGACGTTTCGGCGCTGGCCATAGACTCCCGCGGAAATAAGTGGGTCGGGACCAACGGCTACGGTCTCGCCAAATTCGACGGCGCGGCCTGGACCCTCTACACCTCCTCAAATTCGGGCCTGCGCAACAATTACGTTTCGTCAATCGCCGTTAACGGCGCGGGTGTCAAGTGGATCGGGACCGGATCGGGACTTGTCGCCTTCAACGATTCCGCCTGGACGACGTATTCGACTTCCAATTCGGGTCTGCCCGACAACAGCGTGTGGTCGATTGCTATTGACAATAGCGACAACAAGTGGGTGGGGACGCAATTCGACGGTCTCGCGGTTTTATTGACCGGCGCCACATCAATCAATCCAGTCGGCGCCCCCAAGCTCAATACGCTCGCTTCAACGTGTCTTAATTTCCCCAATCCATTCAAGGGAAAGGCCCTTATTAGCTATGGCGTTAGTGAAAATGGTCCGGTGTGCTTACGAATTTATGCGCTTAATGGGGAGTTAGTCCGAACGCTGGTTAACCAAAAACAAACGACCGGACAGTATGGCGTTTCCTGGGACGGCGCGAATGATAAAGGCGCGATAATGGCGCGCGGCGTATATGTGTGCCGAATCATTACCCAAAGCGCAATTTTATCAAAAAGAATGGATTTCATTGAATAGCCCTCAATGGCGAGACTAACCTCCCCGTTCGAACCGTTCTTTCATTTTTGTCCACCAATTAACATATATTAACGAAGCCCGCCCCGCCCCTCCGTCGCAAACGACGGAGGGGCGTATAATCCAAACCGTTTTTTGGGGAGGTTTATCATGGCAAGGAGAATTGCATTTCCGTCGGTCATGGTCTTGGTGTGGTCTTGTATCATAAATTTTTTCGGCCCACCCGGCTATGCCGATATGCAAAGCGATTTCGCGAGCCCTCCGCTCCACTTTCGCGGCGACGTTTTTGCCACCGGGGTCAATACCATTTTAAAGCAGGATGGGGCAGGTGGAATAGGCCTTATGGGAGATTGTTCGAATTGGAATACGGCGGGGTTCTATGCCACGGTAAACACGCAATGCGATTCCATCCAGAAGTTAGGATTAGACGCGAGTTTCGGGATTTATGACGATGACCAATTTCCCAGCGGAAACGGGGGGCATGGAAACGCCAACCATGGAGGGTATTGCACCGGCAAGGGATTTGGACTCATCTACCCCAACAACACGATCAAAAACCTCTATATTCAAGACCATTGGGTGACCGGCCCCACGGCGTTTTCAACAACGGTCCAGACCGGTGGCACAACGAAGCTCATGGCTGTTGTCGCCATGGACACGGGCATCGTCATGACCGATACTTCGCAGTACAACTCGCTCATCGATCTTACCGATTCGGGAAGCGTGGGCGCGGATTCACTTTACACTCTTACCTGGAACGTTCCTTCGGGAAGATGGAACGTCATGGTATTTCAGCTTCGAAAGGACCCCTCCTCGGACGCGGAAGGTTCCGTAATATGCGATTACCTGGATTCCGCCTCGTGCCAACTTTTCGTGCAAATGGCCTATCAGCCCTACGCCACTAATTGCTCCCAATATTTGGGAACGATCATTAATAACTCCTGGTATGATGAACCAAGCATGATCCAGGGAGGACACGTTTCGTGGACGCCGCTGTATAATCAAAAATTCATCGCGCGGTTCGGCTTCAATCCACGACGCTTTTATCCGGTATTATTCGGGAAAAACATAGGCCCGCTGACCAAGGCCGCGCGGAATTATTTATGGGGAGAGAGGGCAGAGCTTTATTGCAACGGCTTCATGAAGGAAGTGCATTTGTGGGATTCCGCGCATGGGGTGATAGAATGCGGACACCAGGACAACGAAGACTGGACCGATCAGGTGGGCTCGTCGACCGATGATATAAAATGCTTTAAATTTCAGGACAGTCCTACACTGGATGATATCGGCGCGGGCGAGACCCACTTTTTTTATAAGCTTTTCAGCGCCGCTCAATATAATTGGGACCATCCTGAGTGCGGCATTGAGAATGGCGGGGACATGGGATTGGCAATGGAGCAACTGGCTGACGGCATCTTACGACAGCATTCCTTCGGTGCCCCGTCGCTTTCGTATAATACATGGATGGGCAGGTGCGGCTCGATGCTTCGGCGGCCCAACGAGCGGCATGTAGCGGACATCGCGATGCTTTATCCGATAAACGCGATGCAGGGAACGTATTGGAGGGACAGCACGGTCACCGCTTCGCACCAAGGCGAGGACAACCACTCGCTTGACTATATCAACGTCGCGTCGATTCTTTCGCAAAAGATCTGCCATGATTTTTCCTGGCTTCACCCCGAAATTATTGATTCGAAGTGCAGCGTCGTGGGTTCGACCCTGTTTCAGAGCAATGTCGTCAATCACGAACAGTTCAAGGTTTTCATCGTTCCCGCATGTTCGACCATCGCCTGGAGCAATTTGCAGAAGATACAGCAATTTTATAACGCCGGCGGCCATGTCATCGCAACCGGGGTGCTTCCGATATACTCGGCGGAATTCGGGCATGACGCCGACGTGGCGGGCGCCGTCAAGGCCATGTTCCCGGCGGCCGGTCAGACGCTGACAAATGCAAATGGCGGGAGCGCGGTTTTCCTGGGCGCCATTGATTCGTCGATCGCGGGGGGCGACCCCAAGCTGGTGAGCGCGATCAATAGCGCGATCCCGGTCTACGACGTGCAATTCACCGGCTCGCCCGTGCAGTATATCCATAAGGTCCTGGCCGATAGTTTGAACATTTATTTTTTCGAGAACCGCTCGGCTGCCTCCGTAAGCACGACCGTGCAATTGCGGGGAAGTTTCACGCCGCAGCAATGGGACCCGCATACCGGCCAAATATCTATCCCTGCCTTTACCCAGGCCACGGTTTCCGGTACCCCGGTTACCAGAGTGGCAATCACGCTGCCCTCCGTGCATTGCCTGTTTATTACCGGCGCGTATTCGCCGACGAGCGCGATTAAACCCGTGGCCGGCGCGATCCTTGCGCAAAAGGCGGGTTTGAGCGTTTCAAAATCGGCGGGAAAAGCCATAGTCATTACGTATGACGTCCCGCAAGCAATGCGCGATCTTGAGTCAATTACCCTGCAAATATTCGATGTCTTGGGCGCCCGGGTGGCCGTTTTGGCCGACGGCAGAGTTAAGCCCGGAGCGCATACCGCTATCTGGGCCTCGCGACAAGCCAGGGCGGGAACGTATATTGTTCGCCTGAAGATCGAAGGGCAAAGCGCGGTCATGAGGAAAATAACGGTCCATTAAAAACCTTAAAAGCAAAGAAGAACCACCCATGAAAAATCGGTCCAGGATTTTTAGGAGCGCGCTGGTCGCCGCGCTGACGGTCATTGTTGCAGGACACGGCTCTTTTGCCGTAAAACATACGTTCATCGCCATCGACGAAGGACTCAAGAACGTGCTATATGTCAATGAGAACGATTCCACCAAAAATTGGCTCGTCTCGGCGGCAAACGTGTATCCTTCCCGCGACATGCAGCTTATCGGCAATAACCGGGTCCTTATCGGCAATAGCCTCGGTTACGCGGAATACGACATCGCAACCGGTAAGATCATGCGTCAGGTCACCGCCTACGACAGCGTGAGTTCGGTGAGGCGTCTTCCTAATGGCCAGACCGTTCTCTTCGGCGTGGATTTGGCCGGGTCCAAGGGGGTCGTCATGATCAAACTCGATTCGAACAACGTACAGATCAAAAAAACGGTGTTTCCGGGGACCTACGTGCGGCTTGCGCGGCAGACCAGTACCGGCACGTTCATCCTCTGCTGCAACGATACCATCAAGGAGGCGGACACGAGCGGCGTTTTTATCTGGAAAAAGTACGTCAAGTACGCGTCGTATCCTGCCAACAAGCACATGTGGAAAGCGGAGCGTCTTGACAACGGCCATATCTTTTTTTCGGGAGGATACGGCGCGTTTATGGCTGAAATGGACACAGCCGGAAACTTCATCCGCACGATCGGGGAGGCGCCGCAGCCCGCGGGCGTAAACCCGTTTTTCTATGCGATGTGGCAGTGGCTTCCCAATGGCGATATCGTGGTGGCAAACTGGCAAAACCACGGGGCCGGACACGACACCGCGGGAAAAGTCCACGAACTCATCGAATTCAATCAACAGGGGACGATCGTCTGGACCTGGGACAAGCCGGCGCTGGTCTCCTCGCTTCAGGGGGTTTTTATCCTCGATAGCCTCAACACGGACCTTCTTTACGACGACCGCAACGGGACGATGTCCCCGCTTGGGCAATCCTCTTCGGTCCGCCGGTCATCGGCGCCGTTTGAAAACAATGCGCCAGCGTCCGACCGCTACCGGGTCAAAATCCTGCCGTCAAGCTTGACAGGCGGCCCGGCGCAGCCGATCGACCTTTTAGGAAGGTCGTTTCCACCCGTGAGAAGCGGGGCCGAGACCCCGGGCGCGGGAGTTTATTTGTTTAAAAACGACGTTGAAAGCAAAAAATAAACGCTACAAAGCGTAATCGTAAATCCTGTAGGTTTTATAGATCCGCGCGCCGAGCTTGACAAGTACATTGTTCATCTCGACGTTGGTTTCCAGGATTTGCGACATTTCGCAGCGCCAAATTCCCCGCGCGAGGGCTTTTTTGTAGGTTTCATGGACGAAGCAGGTGTCGATTCCCATGTGACGATACTCTTTAAGGACCCCCATGATGGTAAGCCTGATCATGTCGATTTTTCTTTTATACCATAAAAGCTTGAAAATCCCGAAGGGCAACAGCCTGCCGTTTTTGATCCGTATGAGCGCTTGATTGATATCGGGCAGGGCCAGGGAAACGCCGGCTATTTTCCCGTCGACTTCGGCGATCAGCGTCAAGTCAGGAATGGCGATGAGCTTAAGGTCCTTGGCAAGATGGCCGAATTCCTCGTCGGTCATGGCCACGGCGCCCCAGTTTTTCTCCCACGCGCCCGAATACACCCGGTGGACATTCTCGACCTCTTCGTCAAAGCGTTTCATGTTGATGGGACGGATTGAAATGTCAAAGCGCTTTTTTATGCGCTCGACCCCCAAGCTCAAGCGCCGAGGGACCGCGCCGCCTCGCTCCTCTATATAATAGGCGAACCAGTCTATTTCTTTTTTTAACCCATAGTTCTCGATAAGGTTTTCGTAATAGGGGGGATTATGCGGCATCATGATGACCGGCGGGGAATCGAAGCCGTTGATGAGGAGGCCTATTTCATCGTTGATGTTCATGCTCATGGGGCCGCGCATGACCTTCATGCCGCGCAAGCGTAAAAAAGAAGCGGCCTCGTTGAAAAGGCCGTTGGCGACCTCACGGTCATTGATGCATTCGAAGAGGCCGAAAAAACCGGTGGCGTCGCCATGGGTTTTGAGGTGGTTATGGCTGATGATGGCGCCGATGCGCCCGACAATGCGGTTTTTATCGTCATACGCCAGGAACAGCTTGACTTGAGCGTTTTTAAAGAACGGGTTTTTATTAGGGTCGAGGAACGTTTTCCGGTCAATTCGAAGCGGCGGGACCCAATTCCTGTCGGTTTTGTAAATTTCCCATTGGAACTTGATGAACCTGTTGACGTCGCGTTTCGAAGCCGCCTCATTGATCGTTATTTTCATTGATGTGTACCTCGAATCTCATGAATGAAATTATCGAACCTCTTTTGAATTTCACCGGTAAAATTATAGTCGGACAAACGGGTTTTCATGATGGCGTTATTGTCTTTATTGTCCGTAGGTAAAACAAGGTCAATGGGGAAGGCCTCGCAGTGAATACACGTGTCTCCGAGCATTTTATTTACTTCATCGAAAACCAGGCCGTGTCCGAACCGCTCGCGTTTAGCGGCGTCGGTGCTGCCGCAACAGGTGACAAAATAAAGTTTATTGACGTTTGGGCCATGCTTATTGATAAAATCACGCAAGGGTGAAATAACCTTGCCCATCCAAATGGGACCGCATAAAATTATGCGATCGTATTCCTTCACCTTGTGGTTGAAAGATTTAATTCCAAGCCCGGTTTTTATGACGGAGAAGAACATTAACAAAGGGAAAATATTCAATCGGGGTTTGATCGCTTCAATGTCGCACGGAAAAGTATGGGCGATTTTCTCGGCAAGATATTTATTGCTGCCGGTATTGGAATAATAGGCTATGAGGGTTTTCAATGTTATTTTCCTTAACTGACCGACATACGCGAAGTAAATATATAGTTGAAATCAATGTAATTATTTTTCAGATCGTGCGTTTTATTTATTTTGCTCTGAACGTCAGGTGGTTTTTATCAAATCGAGTTTGTTGTCTACTCGTATTAATTTCTACGGGACTTATATTGCTTGAGTTCCTCATTAGTGAGATCCTCTGGCGGTACAAGGCGGTAATGTTTTTCACTGAGAACTTTTATGCCTTGTCGGGTTGCTTCAAATTCGAAAAGGGCAATAAGGTCATTGGAAATAAACTGGGCTCCAATAGGTCGGCAAATAAGGAAAGGAAATTTTGCGGAGCAAACCGCCAAATCTTGTTCGATTTGTACAATTCCCAGTTTGTCATTTCCGCCTTTAGCTTGTACGGGAATAACATAATGAGCACCTCTCTTGTCAATGCCAACGTATAACTCATCTATTTCAACTTGGCCTATTCCCGGCGCCGTTGTCCTCAAATGGCTCTGAAGAGAATAGCACGTTATTCCTGTAAAAGTGTCGATAAGGCGATTATAGCGTAGTTTTGCAAGTAGCGCTTGTTCGTCTGAAAGAGAATAAAGTTCTATTACGCCCGGAGTTGAATTTGGGATCTTAGTTTCAGAAAGCAGTTGTGAAGGAAGAATTGAAGCAAACTTGGAAACTTGAAATTTATATTTCGCCTGCCCAGCAGGGCGAATGATCCATTCGGAGCCGGAAGGAGCTTTTGATTTTATTGAGTCGGGAAGTTCGGCCCTATAGCGAAATGAATACACGACGTCCCCAACATTTTTTGGCAATTTTATGCCAAGTTCATTAGCCACATCAATAATTTCCTGACGCGCAAAAGAGACTTCGCGCGATCCCGATTTAAAGTTATTCAAAAAAACTTGTTCGATAATTCGAGTATAAACGTTTTTGATTGACATTATGTTACTCCTTGCCGTTCCAGCGCAGATGAACAACCTCTTCACGCAATTGTTCGCCTGTAGCTGTGGCAAATCTTGTCCGAAAAAGGTCAATGCCGACAACCTTATAACCGCGATCTTCGGCTATTTCGGCCAAAATTTGGCCAGTTCTAATCATTACACGGAGATATGATGCTTGGTCACCAACGACGTATGCCAAGTGAGCGCCAGGCTTAAGAACGCCCTTAAGATTTTCGAGATGACGAGCCATACCGCCAAAATAAAGCTTGGATACTCTGGCATAAAGCTTTTCGAACCCTGAAGTTTTTCCTTGTTCTATTCTTCGTCGTTCGATTTCATCGGCAATTTTGCGGATTTTGCGATTCTCTGAAATCCATTCATCATCCTTATCAGCAACGTATACGCTTCGCGTATTTGAACGAATAAACGTCTTCTTGAAATTTCTAAGTTCAGCCTTACTGTTAATAAAACCAAGCAAAACTGATTCAAGTCTGGTCGTACGCGAATAATCTTTTTCATTGGGATATGGCGGGGAAGTAATAACAGCATCAATTGATTTGGGCTTCAAGAGAGATGAAATGTCGCGAGAATCGCCGAGTATAATAGTTGATTGCGGGAATTCATCGCCTTGAATGCTTCGAATATCGTTAACAATTGAAGCTATTTCCTCAAGCCAAGGAGCAATGACTGGAGTATCGGGTTTTTGGCGAGATACGCCGACTTCCGGCCCAAATTTCAAATTGCTAATTCGAAATACAAGGGCTTTGGAAAAAGCTACAAGGAGATATTTGTAAACATTTGCAGTCTTGAATTCTGAAATAAATTCAAGAAGTGTTAAGGCTTTGTGCAAAGGGATTGGACTAATGGAATTAGATAGAAGAAGCGAAGCTTTTTCATCGTCAATTTGTCGGAGAACATTAGGAGATACTTTTGTGGTTAAATTCTTTTCGTCATCAATACCTTCGGTTAAAAGCTGCGTATAAGCTTTCTTTGCAACAATGCTGGCTGCAAATTCAAGATCATATGGGTTGATTAGCCAATCAGTTTTAACAGATGAGGCAAAGTGAGCAAAAGGATTGGCCTCGACGCCAATAGCTTTGAATTTGTTAAGTTTGCTTTCAACAATTGTTGTACCGGTACCGCAAAATGGGTCAAGAATAACTGCCTTTTTTCCTATGTCGAACTTTCGTATGTAATCGCGAACCAAATGAGGCGGAAATGACAAAACGAATCGATACCAATCATGAAAGGATCGGTCATAGTGATTAATACGGTTGTTGGCTGGATGTTGAATGGGCAACTTCTGAATTGTCTTTTGATTCGAAAAACGAGAAGCTTCCGTTAGTGTGTCTTTCATTTTAAAACCGCAACTTCTTGTTGTATAACATGCTGTGGCTCCTGTTTGTCGCTAAAAACAATCTCAAGATATTTCTAAAAATATGTTCATTCAGAGGCAATTCATAGAAAAAATACCTATTTGAACAATCCCTTGTAATTAGGGCTAAGCACCGTACCATGAATATCGATTCGGCAATCTCTAAAAGCAATTAAAAAATATACGGGCGAAGTGGAACCTTTCCGATTTAAAAAAGCGACATCTGCTCCGCATCGGGCGGGATTTGTTCGGCTTTGTGGGGCTCTTCTTTAATGTTACTAGTCCCGTTGGGAATGATTTTTGCTTTTTAGCTCAATGGATTTATTTTCTCGAAGGTTGCTTCGATTTATCAAAATAGAAATACACGACGCCATGAAAACACCCTTGTTTTTGTGCTTTATACTTTTAAATATCAATGCGTTTGCCGGGCAAACGGATACTACGGATTCCGCGGCTGCGATAAAGAAAAACAATCCTTCACGGCAACGGGATATTTTCAACGTCCTGAAAACGCTTTTCAAAAAAAGTATCGCCTCCTCGGACACTGTCGGCAAAGAAAAGGGAAAGCTTTATGTTGCAGCGCTTCCCGGTGTCGGATATTCGTTAAGTACCGCCTATGCGGTCACCATTGGGGCAAACGCAGGAATATATACGGCCGATATTGACAGCGTCAACCTTTCGACCTTCGACTTCAACCCGACCTATACCGCTAAACGCCAGATTATTTTGCCGTTCCGGTCAAATGTTTGGACGCCGGGAAATAGCTATAATATCCTGGGCGACTGGATTTACTACAAGTATCCGGAAAAAACCTATGGTCTGGGAGGACATACGCTGCCAAGCGCCGCCCAACAGTTGGACTACCGCTATATTCTTGTGCGTGAAGCGGTATTAAAAAGAATATATACGGATATATATTTCGGCGCGGGATATGCTCTCGACTACCATTGGGACATCGTCGACGGCGGGCTGGCCGGAGGGGCTTTATCGGACTTTCAACGTTATGGAGAAACCGCGAAATCGATTTCCTCGGGATATACGCTCGACATACTGTATGACGGCAGGCACAACCCGATCAATCCGACCAAAGGGTATTATGCATCCGTCGTTTTTCGAGACAATTCCACGGTTCTCGGGAGCGATGAAAACTGGCAATCCCTTATACTCGATCTGAGAAGCTATTACAAAGCGCCCAGAGGCCCCCGAAATATTCTGGCATTGTGGAGTTACGATTGGTTTGTCTTGGGGGGAACGCCTCCGTATCTTGATTTGCCCGCTTCGTCGTGGGACACGTACGCAAACCAGGGAAGGGGGTACGTTAAGAGCAGATTCAGGGGAAGAAATCTGGTTTCCCTGGAATCGGAATATCGCTTCGGGATCACCCGCGACGGATTGATCGGCGGCGTGGCATTTGTCAATGTGCAAAGCGTGTCGGACTGGCCAAGCAATGCATTCGAGGTTTTTCATCCGGGGTTCGGCGGCGGGATAAGGATCAAAATGAACAAGCGCGACGACGCTAACGTCGCCATCGATTACGGCTTCGGCCTCCAAGGTTCGCAAGGCGTTTTTGTCAATCTGGGCGAAGTGTTTTAACCGATCGAACAAACGCTTCTTGCCGGATTTTGCGGATTAAACTATCTTATTTCAGTAGGTTCGTTTTTTTATAAAAGAAAGCAGGGCAAATGAATACATTAAAGAGTATTGCATTGTTTCTTGTCGTTTCGGCTATGACCGCTTTTGGGGCGCACGGCGAAAACCGTTTCATTATCGATCCGACGCTGGATAATTACGATAGTTTCCCCGAAATTAAATCGATGAATAAATTTTTCGTCGATTCGGTGCGCGATACCGTGCTGGGCCGCGCGGATTCCGGTTTGGTGGGCTATACGCACACACGGTCGAAATCCCCTACCGCCATTATCTGCCGCCCGCTGCCGGCGGCGGCGGTCGACACTTCGCTGGAAAAACTTTTCGTAAAAAAAGGCATTGCCGCGGCCAATCGCGGCGAAGCAACGTATTTGGTGCGGGTTACGCTGCTATCCTTCGACCTTAAAGAAACGCCGCATTTTTTACACCAAACCATGGATGCGACGGTCCGGTTTAAAATCGATCTTATCGATCCTCACACATCACAACTTGCGCAGGGATTTACCGTTGAGAGTCAGCGGTCGCGCACCACGTTTAACGCAAATCGCAAATCGGAGGAGATCCTGAGCGAGGCGCTCGAAAACGCCCTGGTTGAAGTCATTAAAACGCTGAAGGGAATTTAAAAAAGGCGTAGATTCGCTTTTCTTCTGGCATAGGTATTGCTTTTCCATATGGATTATGGGACTTCTTCTCACTTTTGCATTCCTTGCCGGATTAGTGACCATATTAGCGCCGTGCATTTGGCCGCTACTGCCTATTATCGTGTCCTCGTCCGTCGCCTCCAAAGGGAAATACAGGCCGATGGGAATCACCGTCGGCCTTATGATCAGTTTCGGTTTTCTGACCTTGGCTCTTTCTTATCTTGTAAGGATTTTTCATTTTAATCCTAACGTTCTTCGTATTGTCGCGGTCATTGTTATCGGAATTTTAGGCCTGACCATGGTCGTGCCGTTCCTTTCCACGACGGTTGAAAGCTTTCTCAGTGAAATAAGCGGGCGCTTCAAAATGAAGAAAAGGGAAGGGACCGGGTTTAGCGCGGGATTTTTAACCGGACTTTCACTGGGCGTCGTATGGTCGCCCTGCGCGGGACCGATCCTTGCCGCCATCGCAACCCTCGCCGCAACCGGAAAAGTGACTTTTGAGGTCATGCTCGTTACGCTCGTTTACGTTTGCGGCGTTGGCATACCGCTTTTTATCGTGGCCTATGGCGGCCGCGGCCTTGTTTTAAAAACGCGGCTGCTTTCCGCGCACTTAGGCCGGATTCAACAGGCTTTCGGAATCGTCATGATATTGACCGCCATCGCGATTTACACGAATTACGACGCGGTCCTTGAAGCGAAGCTCTTAAATATTTTCCCTCAGTTCGGCGCTCGCCTTACGAACCTTGAAAATAACCGAGCATTGGCCAAACAACTGGAAATTTTAAAAGGGCATAAATCCACGCCCACGCCGGATGCGGACGCGGACACAACCGGAGACTATTTTAATGCCGATTTTCTCGCCCCCGATCTTAAGGGCGTAACGCAGTGGCTGAATACCGATAAAGCTCTTTCGATTAGGGATCTGAAAGGGTCAATCGTGCTGGTTGACTTTTGGACGTATACGTGCATTAATTGCATTAGGACCCTTCCGCACCTTACATCGTGGTATAAAAAATACAAGGACCGGGGGTTTACCATTATCGGGGTCCATACGCCGGAGTTTGAGTTCGAACATAGTACGAAAAACGTATCGGACGCAATGAAGAGGTTTCATATAGAATATCCGGTTGCCCAGGACAACGATTACGCGATTTGGAACGGCTTTAATAATCAATACTGGCCCGCGGAATACCTCGTGGACGGCCAAGGCCGAGTGCGAAGAACGCATTTCGGCGAGGGGGAATACGATCAAATGGAAATGGCCATTCGGGATTTGCTGAAGATTGGCGGCCCCAAAGCGGCCAAACCGCTTGATACCATGGCGGACCAAACGCCTTCGGGCGAGGAGTCGCCCGAAACGTATGTGGGCGCTGAGCGTATGGAATATTATTATCCGTCAGGGCGCGTTAAAACCGGCGAAAACGATTTCGTTTTATCGAATGACCTAAAGTTGAATTCGTTCTCGTTCGGCGGAAAGTGGAATATACGGGACAGTGAAGCCGTGGCCGGAAACAATGCCGAGCTTAATTATCATTTTCAAGCTTCGAGGGTTTTCCTGGTACTGCGTCCCGCGGTGACCGGCCCAAAAGGCCGCGTCCGGATCTTTCTCGACGGCAAGCCATTAAACGATTCGCGGGCAGGAGCGGACGTCAGCAACGGGCGAATAACGGTCACCACCGACCGGCTGTATGATTTAATTGATACTAGGGGAAAAACGGAAAACCATGTCCTCTTGCTTCTGTTTGAAACTCCCGGTATTGAAGTTTTTGCGTTTACGTTCGGATAATCGGCCTAATTCACCCCACCGACTTCCCGGCCCACCATGGTTTTGTTGAAATCAGGTCGATACCCCGTTTTTCGATTGCCGTACCGAGGCAGTTGACCGGCGATAAGACGGTCGCGGATTGCCACGGGCAGGTTCATGACCAACTCCATGAGCGCCAGATCTTGTCCGACCCGATAGCGGGGATGCGGACGGCGCGAACTGAGCGCATGCTCAACCGCAAGGGCGACTTTTTCAGGTTCTATTCCGTGTCGTTTAATTTTGTCGCTCAGCGAGATTATCGGGCCATAGAGGGTAAAGGCCTTCCGGGGCCACTGTTTGACCATGCGGCCCACGAAACCGACCGATTTTTCCCAGAGAGGGGTCGCAACGTCCCCCGGCTCGATCACTGAAACCGGAATGTTCCAGGGCCTAAGCTCAATGCGCCATGCGTCGGAAATCGCTTCGAGCCCGAATTTTGACGCAGCATAGGGTCCGAGGAAGGGGAAGGCGATCAGGCCGCTCGTGGAACTCATATTAACGATGCGGCCCTGGTATCGGCGGATCATGGGTAAAAAAGCCTGCGTGACCCTCAGGACCCCGACAAGATTGACGTCTAGTTCTTTAGTGAAGTCTTCCGGCGAAAGGAATTCGAGCGGTCCGCCCAGGGTAATGCCCGCATTATTGACGAGATCGAGCCTGATGCCGCTTTCCGCGACGGTCCGCTCTACCTGAAGCTTCGCTTCCTCGATGGATTTCGGGACGGTCACGTCGATAATAACGGGTTTCATCAATTCGGATGAAAAATTACGCAGATCCAAACCATCGGATTCCTTGCGGACCCCGGCGAACACGGTGAATCCCTTATTGACAAGATGCAGCGCGCAGGCCTTTCCGATACCCGAGGACGCACCGGTAATGACAACCGCATGTTTTTTGTTGTCCTCAAAGCGCTTAGGATCGTATGCGTGGAATTGCTCGTTTATCCAAGGAACATGCGCGAGTTTAAACGATAGGTGCGAAAAAGTTTTCATACTAGATTATAATAGCAAAATCCATACCAGGCCGCGCGGTCACGGCGTTGGTAGACGTCGCCTCAATATTGCGGGCCTTCCATTGAACTGCGCTGCGCGAACAAATGGGTCACCGTAAACCGCAATTTCTTGTCGTTGATGGAAAGCGAAATGACATACGGACCGTCGGGCAGGCTTACATTATTTCCATAGTGCAAGGTTTGCGCGCCTATGCGCGCGCCGCCGGACGTGTCTTTGCCCACCGCCTGCATCACCACGATCGGAACGTCGACGGGAGCGCCGAAAAGGTTTCCTTTTGAGTCAAGCGCCTGAAAGCTCATTTTAACGCGCGCATCTTCGATGGCAAGTTCGGTCTTGACGTCGAAAACATGCAGGGCGAGGTGGAGGTTCGGACGCGTTGGCGCGTCAAGGCCGAAAGGCCGCTCACCTCCCAGGATGAGCATTCCTTCCTTGACGTTTCCTTCCGAAACCTGGTCTTTGGTAAAAAACGGCTCCGGTGGTAACGCATGCAGTTCAATCCGCACATTGCCCAAAGTCGTGTCGATAAGGCGGGATTGGGCATGAAGAATGCTCCAGGAAAAAAATAGCGCCATTCCGGTAAGAATTAATACCGATCGTTTACTCATGAGTAATCTCCGTTCAAGGCGGTTTATGTTGCAAAGCTCCCATAGCGCAGAGGTTGCATGAATTTATCCCGAGAACTGAAAACGGCTGCCGCCGACTGTTTAATTCCGCAAGAATCGGGATAGAGCATTGCGCATACTTTTAAGCGCATCTTCTGAAAAACGGTAAGCGAATTGTTTAACGTCGTATACAGCCTATTGGTAATTAGTTCCTTGTTTATAGTATTTAAATCAGTGCACAATATCCCTAAAACGGCATTGTTTAGATACCATCCCTTGACGTCGATTTCACGGGTTGAATAATCCAACGCCAAGCTTATGTCCCGCATGAACGTTTTAATGCTCGGCAAGTCGCCTTTTTGGGCCAAGTCAAGGGATAGCAACATCAGTAAAAATGGCCTCCCCGAGCGCTCGGATTTCTTACGTTCAAGAATGACCATTTTTTCAAACTGGTCCTCAGACATGAATTTTTCTTTTTCCGACAATCCCGCCATTTCATACCAATGCGACTGCCCTTGTCGAATTGGATTTTGAAACCAGTTTAGAAACGGAAATTTTTCATTCATGCTATTCTCCCTGAAAGGGTTTTTAATCAAATGCAAAAATTTAAGGCTACTCTCATTAAATAAAGCAATTACTATGCCAAACGGCAAGCATCTAAGAATTTTAATCGCATGGTATTTAAGGGGTTGCGCGATTTGATTGCAGTGAGAACCTTCCGATTAATTCGATTTATAAATCGTATTGTTGGTTCCAATGGCATGTTTTTTGCGGCCTTTCTAGCAACGGGTTAATGATTGAAATTTAAAATTATGACAAAACGTTTGGTGATTATCGACGACGAAGAGACATGCAGGATTTTATACACACATTTACTGCGGAATATACCCGGCGTTAAAATAATTGCCGAGTTCGAAAATGCAGAACAAGCCCTTGCTCAAATTCCTGAAATGAAAGTGGATATCGTCATCGTGGATTATGTTTTGCCGGGAATGTCCGGCATTGAATGCGCGGAACGGTTGCGGAAATTTCCAAAAATTAAGGTCCTACTCGTAACAGGACATGAGTGTGGATATATTAACTCAAAACTGAATGGAACTCAAAACTTTGAAGTAATTCAAAAGGACTGGTCAAAACGAGGATTAGACCGCATAGCTGAATTTTGCAAAGACATGGCCCAGCACGATCTTTAAATTTATTGGAAAGCGGCGATTGCGGGTTTCCCGAAGACAAAATCGGTAAACCCTATGTCGCTTGTTCCAAAGGAATCCAATTTTAGAACATTATAGCCTGTTCCGGGTATTGACGGATAGAACGAGACGGATAATTGGAAATCGGTTGCGACCAAGTACTCATTTTTTATCAAGGCGCCTATGCCGAGTTGTGAATACACATGACTGCCTTTAAATCCGGTTTGCGCATTACCAAGCATGCCGAGCGAACAATTTAAAAACGGGCCTAACCTGAACCCGAATACGTTCCATGGAGCATACGACTGCGTTTGGACCGTTAAAACGATTTTCTTCGTTCCTCCCACGGCGCCGCTGAAACCTCGGATGCCGTTTTCATTATTGATCGTCAAGGTATCGTAGGGAAACCTATTTATTCCCAAGGTAAGCTGCGGCTTGATAAATTGCCGGAAATGCCAGTTCCCGATTTTAAAGAGGGCGCTGAAATAATTCGCGCTTGCCGAAAACGCTTCCTGTTCTAAATTCCCGCCGTGGAAAAAAGTCCCGTATTCCATGGTCGCGCTTAAGTATCCCCAATCGATATAATCCCCGAAAGAAAGGCGCGCCCCCGCATACGCCCGGCCAACGGTATTTCTTAATTGATAGCCCCCCGTTATGCCCAACATTTTTCCCACGGGAACGTCTTCGACGACCCCGAAATTATAAATGTAATTGTCCTTGAAGTATTTCCGCCGTGAAATACCGAGGCCGCATAAATATAAATCTTCGTTGGAATATCTTCCGAAAGGGTCAAGAAAAACTTCCGGTTTTTCAAGATACCGGACGCGTAAATAGCGGCCCGCGGCAATGGCGTCGGTCGTGCGTGCGTCTTCCGAATTCCCCGTAAACGGTTTGACGGCGCGTCCGGCCCAATTGTCCAGCGTGTTGAATTCCAAATTCCGCGGCACATGAATCATTTGCGCATCGGCAAACGTGTCGACGGCGAATTGTTGGGCGATGATGGAACCGGCCGCCCACCGGGCGAGGGGAGAATAAAATGGACGGTCGATAGTCAGGCTTTTGCCGAAATTATCGTTTTCGTCGATATTATAATGCAGCACCGCGCTGATATAGGTGTTTTGAATATTGGGAATGGAATAATTCGTTACCCAGGCCTTTTTCCCGTTTGAATAATTCCAGGTATATTGGTTTTGAAATCCATGACCGAGCCCTAGAAAATTATTTTCCGTCAAGGCTATGGACGTGCTTCCGGTGGAGGTGGCGCCGCCCGGGATAATGCTCCAGTTGTCCCGCTGCCGGATATAGAGGTCGACCGAATCGTTCGATTTGCCAAGAGGGACGATGAAAAACTTGACTTCGGAGACATAGTTTTGAGCGCGAATCAAACGTTCCGATTCTTTTACCCGCAACGAATCGAAAGGTTCATTTTGTCGGATGAGCAGGATGTTGGTGACGGTAGTCCGCCTCGTTTTGATATGCAGCAAGTCCCCTGCGCTAAACAAAAAATTTTGGGGCGTAAAAACGGTGTCGTTGACGGAATAACCAAACGGATCCAAGGTAACGATATTTATGTTCCGTATAATTTTTCCTTCGAACGCCCGATATGAACCTTGGGGTAATTTGGGAAGGCGGTGAGTGGAGTTTGGCGTTGGGATGGGCTTAAAAATCAGATCGTACATGAAATGCGTAAGTTTGCTTTTTTTTGCATACGATTCGATATCGCGGTATACGTTTGAAGAATCCTGGTTATTGGAGGTCGGTTGGGCCATGGCGTCCTGGCAGATAATAAAAATAAAACCGAATATAAACCCCCCAAAGTAAAACCGTTTTAGGTCGAAAAACCTGACGATGGTCATAATCATAGTCGTCTCGGATTTATTTATTTTACCCCTTTATCAATCGGTTTTTGTTCTTCGGCCTTTTTTTCTTCCTTCAACTTCTCTTTTTGGTCGGATTTTTCTTTCTTTTGAATTGCCTTTTGTTCGTCCGCTTTCTTTTTATCGGAATCGTCCTTCGCCTTTTGGACCGCTTTTTGTTCTTTCGCAATTTTGTCCAATGAGTCGGCCTTTACTTTTTGGGCGGCTTTTTCCTTGTCTTTGAAAAATCCCCGCAATAAAAAATTATGGCTGGCGGCGTCCATGTTTTCGTCCAGTCCCTTGCTGCTTTTTTTCAGGCTCACGATCGTTTGGCTGATATTGTTTGCCATGGTCGAGTCCTGGATCAATTTCCAAAGAGTCCCGTTGCCGTTATTTATTTTATCCGTGATTTCCGCTAATTGGCCTGAAATAATCGCCGCATTGTCGGCCGTTACCTTCAGGCTTGCCATGATGGCGTCGGTTTCAACCGGCTCCTTCGACCCGATCTGTTGCCCGTCTTTTGCCATTGGGGCCTCGCTGCTGCCCTGAGTAATGATTAAAATTCGGTCGCCGATAATTCCGGCCGAGCCTATGCCCGCTTCACAATCGGTTTTAATGAATTTTTGAACGCTTCTTTTAATGAGCATGTCGACCCGTACCGTTGAATCGTTGATTATCGATATGTTGTCCACGGTCCCGACGTTGATTCCCGAAAAACGGATGTTGCTCCCTACCTGTAATCCGCTGACATTTTGAAAAGTCGCGGTAAGCTTGAAAACCGGATCGAATAAGTTTTTCTGCTTGCCGATGACGAAAATGGCTATTACGAAAATGGCCAACCCTCCGGCGATAAACAGCCCGAGCCGTATTTTGAATTTTTGATTTTGCGGGTTCATATTTATTTTGCGCTCCTATTTGAAAAACGACTTGATTAATCCGTCCGTTGACTTTTCAAAATCCTCCAAATTTCCCTCCAGATAAACTTCTCCATCGTACAACATGATCAGCCGGTTTGCCACGGTTCGGGCGCATTGTATGTCATGCGTGATGACGATGGACGATGTTTTATACTTCTTTTGGACTTCATTGATAAGCGCACTTATTTCGTGGGAGGTCACCGGGTCGAGCCCGGTTGTGGGTTCATCGTACAGCATTATCATGGGGTCAACCACAATGGTTCGCGCAAGGCTTATTCGCTTGCGCATGCCGCCCGAAAGCTGCGAAGGCATTTTGTCAAGAGTGTCGGGTAGGCCGACATGTTCCAAAGCAGAGTTTATTTTTTCAGCCATATCTTTTTGCGAAAGCCTCATTTTCATTCTTCGCAGGGGGAATTCCAGGTTTTGTCGAACCGTCATCGAATCGTACAAAGCGCCGCTTTGGAAAAGAAACCCGATTTTCTTTCTTAAGGCCCCTAACTGTTCCGTGGTAAGGGCGTTTACATCCTCGCCAAGAACAGTAATTGTTCCGCCGTCGGCGCTGAGCAGCCGAACGATGCATTGTATCAATACCGATTTTCCCGATCCCGATTTTCCGAGCACCGCCAGGTTTTCTCCCTTTAAAAGCCGCAGCGACATGTTCTTTAATACTTCCTGATTGCCAAATGACTTTTTAAGGTCATGTATTTCAATAACCGCTTCGGCGGAAGAGGCCGTGTTCGGGATATTGGTTTGTATTGAGGTCATTTTATCATCATGTCCGTAATTTGAACGGCAATCAAATCGACGATAATTACCAAGAGCGACGCGACCACCACGGCGGAATTAGCGGCAACCCCAACGCTTTCCGTTCCCCGCCCCGCCGTATACCCTTTATAGCATCCTACGAAACCGATCACGCCGCCGAAAAAAAACGATTTAATAAATGCAGGAAAAAAATCAATGAAATGAAGGCGGCCGAATGCCTGCGAAAAAAATAGGACGAAAGACACTTCTCCCTTGATATTCGCGCCTACCCAGCTTCCGAGGACCCCGAGCGCGTCGGCGTATAAAATAAGGACCGGTATCATGAGCGTTGCGGCCAGCACCCGGGTCACCACCAAAAACCTCATGGGGTCCGTGGCCGAAACTTCCATGGCGTCAATTTGTTCGCTTACTTTCATTGACCCAAGCTCCGCGCCCATGCCGGAGCCTATTTTCCCGGCGCAAATAAGCGCCGTAATAACCGGCCCTATTTCCCTGATAAGCGATACGGCCACCATGCCGGGAAGCATTGCCACGGCCCCGAAACTGACCAGCGCCGGCCTCGACTGAATGGTAAGCACAAGCCCCATGATGATTCCGGTAACGGAAATAAGGGGCAAAGTTTTGTATCCGATTTGAAAACATTGCCGAAGAAATTCCCTGAGTTCAAAATCGCGTGAAAAAGTCTCCCTGATCGTTCGTATGAAGAATAATGCGACATCGGAAGTTGCCGCTAAAAAATCGCCTACTTTTCCGGTTTTTTCACGGAGATTGATCGATAGCTTTGAACCCTTTAAAAGCCCCACGGATGTTTCTTTGACAATGGGAGTTAATTTATTCATGGTTGCCTATATAAGGAGCAATTGTAATGCCACACTGCGATCAATTGTTGGGCCTCGTTGCATAATAGGGATACAATTCCTGCTCTTAAGAATTGTTTCCTTAAAATAGGAATTATACATTCAGGGTTCACCCTAACCTGCCCAAGGGCGGATAAGTCTCTGTAGTTGAATTATATACGCTGAACACGTATATAATTCAACTACAGAGACTAACCGAAAATGCTGCAATGGGCCCTGCAAGCGCATACAATTTCATGTCGATTGGCATGAATACTGCTCCTAGGTGGTGGTCTGAGGGTCTGTCGAGAACACGAAGACCTTAGGGCCTCATTAAGCAAATTAGGTGAGAAAAATATTGTGAAAATCGGTCCAATAAATCTTAGACGGCTCTTGATCAATACGCGGACCTCCCCGGTCTTGCCGTCCTCTCAGGAGACGGTGGAATATCCGCTTTTGAGCGATCTTTATAGTAGCGACCAACTCGATAAGCATGGCGAGGCCATGGCCCGCGTTCACGAGCCCGATCGCAGGCCGGCCAGGGAAAAACTGCTGGCGAGGTTGGCGCAAAATGAAAAGATATTGGCTGAAACGCACACGCTTCTTTCCGACGGCGAATCGGCAAGACTCAATCTCTTTCCGGCAGGGGTATGGCTCCTTGATAATTATTTCCTGATCAAAGAGCAAATCCAACTGGCCCGAAAGCACCTTCCCAAACGCTATAGCCGCGAGCTGCCGCGTCTTCGCGCGGGGCTTTCGGCCGGTTTTCCGCGGGTTTATGAGATCGTTCGGGACCTTATCTCCCACGTCGACGGACGGGTTGACGAGGGCAATCTTCGCACCGTGGTCACGTCGTACCAAAGGGTATGCGCGCTTACCTTGGGAGAGTTGTGGGCGATTCCCATAATGCTTCGGCTAGCGCTTATAGAAAATTTGGCCCGTATCGCCGCTCGTATCGCCGCGGGCATTCGCGAGCGCGACGTAGCCGACGTATGGGCCGAACGAATGCTCGAAACCGCCCGGAGCGATCCCAAGAACATTATACTTGACATAGCGGATATGGCCCGGGCGGGCGTACCCATGAGCAGCGCATTCATCGCGGAAATGGCGCGAAAGCTCCAAAGCCACAATCCGGCCGTGGCGCTTGCCCTCACCTGGATCGAACAGCGCTTGACGGAACAAGGCCAAACCATCGAGCGGCATGCCAACATCGACAGCCAGCGGCAGGCCACCAACCATATCGCCATTGGAAACAGTATTACGAGTCTGAGATTTTTAACCTCGATCGACTGGAAAGACTTCGTCGAGTCCCTAAGCCGCGTGGAAAACATTCTTCGCGAAGATCCGGCGGGAATTTATCCGAAAATGGATTTCGCCACGCGAGACCGGTATCGCCATGCGATCGAAAGCATGGCCAGGAAAAGCGCCGCGAGCGAAGAGAGCGTTGCGCTGAAGGCGGTGGCGCGAGCGCAAAGCGCGCATAAGGGTGATAAATGTGCACACATCGGAACGTATCTTATCGAAAGCGGGAGACCTGAACTGGAGCGAGATCTCGGCATTCGATTGACAATAGGTATTGCGGCGGCCCGCTTGGGAAGAAAAATGCCGCTTGCGCTCTATGTGGGGTCCATACTGCTGGCGTCCGCCGGGTTAGCGACCCTTTTCCTTCGCGATATTACCCTCGCGGGTATGACGGCGTCGTGGGTCATGGGAACTCTTTTATTTCTCGGTTTCAGCCAAGCGGCCGTGTCGCTTGTTAATTGGGTCGTTACCATGACCGTAAAACCGCGCGTGCTTCCCAAAATGGATTTTTCGGAAGGTATTCCCCATGAATCCGGCACGCTTGTCACCGTGCCGTCCATGCTTGCCGGCAAGCGCGCGGTGGCCGGACTTCTGGATAAAATGGAAATATGTTATCTGTCCAACCGGGCCGATAACCTGTACTTTAGTCTCCTGACGGATTTCGAAGACGCCCCATCGCAAACCATGCCCGGAGACGCCGAGCTTTTGGATCTGGCGAAAACGGGTATACGGCGGCTCAATGACCTCTACGGCCGCAATGGACTGGGGCCGTTTCTTTATTTTCATCGGCCCCGCGCGTGGAACCCGAGGGAGCTATGCTGGATGGGCTACGAGCGAAAAAGAGGAAAACTTGAAACCCTCAACGGTTTTCTGCGTACGCTTAAGCCCGACGGTTTTCTTATAGAAGGAAACGTTGAAATAGCGCGCTACGTCAAGTATGTCATCACCCTCGACACCGATACCGATCTGCCTCGCGACTGCGCAAAACATCTGATTGAGGCCATGGACCATCCGCTCAATAGGCCCGTCTACGATAGCGTCAAACACCGCATCACCGAAGGTTACGGCATTTTGCAGCCGAGGGTCGTTTCAAGCCTGCCTGGAATTCGGGCCTCATGGTATGCAAGGCTCTTCGGCAGCGATTCCGGCATCGACCCCTATACCCGCGCGGTATCGGACGTCTATCAGGATCTCTTCGGGGAAGGCTCTTTTATCGGCAAGGGGATTTATGACGTCGATATGTTCGCCAAAGCGCTCGGCAATCGTTTGCCGGAGAACAGAATTTTAAGTCACGATCTTCTGGAAGGCACGTATTGCAGGTCGGGGCTTGTCAGCGACGTTCAGATGGTCGATGAATTCCCCGAGCGCTATAGCGAGGACAATTCCCGGCGTTATCGTTGGATCCGGGGCGATTGGCAGATAGCGGCATGGCTGGCGCTTCGGGTCCCCGGTTTCAGGCAAAAATCAATCGAAAACCCGATTTCGTTCGTATCCAAATGGAAAATACTTGACAATATCAGACGAAGCCTCGTTCCGGCCGCAATGCTTTTACTGATTGTCGTCAGTTGGATCTGCGTCTCGCCTTCGTGGTTGGGGGTCGTAGCGGTCGCCTCCATTCTCCTGCTTCCCGCTTTACCGGGGGTTGTTTTTAAGGCCATACGGATTCCGGCCCGATTTCCACTTCAGGTGCACGCCCGGTCGATCTTTGAATTCGCCGGGCTTCAGCTTTTTCAGGCTTTTTTCGCTCTCGCCGTACTTCCGTTTGAAGCCTTCCGTGCAATGGATGCGGTTTTGCGCACGAGCTTTCGCCTGTTGATATCGCGGCGGAAGTTATTGCAGTGGACGGTTTCGCGAAAGTCCTCGCCCCAAGGGGCCGGGCCATGGGGATATATTCGGTTGATGGGCGCCGCGCCGACGTTTTCCCTTACGCTTGCGTGCGTGCTTTTGACTACAAACGGTTGGGGTGCATGGCCGATATGCGGCGCGTGGTTTCTTTCGCCCCTTCTTGCGTGGTGGATAAGCAGGCCCCATATTCCTCGCGAGCCGCGCTTGTCCGGTTCTCAGATCGATTTTCTCAGGAAAATAGCCCGCAAAACCTGGCGCTATTTCGAAACGTTCGCCGGACCGGACGATAACTTCCTCCCGGCCGACAATTACCAGGAAACTCCCCGCGAGGTTGTCGCCCACCGCACCTCTCCGACCAATATCGGACTCATGCTTCTTTCTAATTTGGGCGCTTATGACCTGGGATATCTATGCGCCGGACAATTGATCGATAAAACGAGCAAATCCTTCAAGAGCATGGAAACGATGACCAGGTTTCGAGGGCATTTTTTGAACTGGTACGACACCAAGACCCTTGAACCCCTCGCGCCGCACTATGTTTCAACCGTGGATAGCGGCAACCTGGCGGGATACCTCTTGACGCTTCGGACCGGACTCCTCGAACTTAAAGACCGGTTGATTTTTCAACAGCGGGCATTTGACGGGGCAATCGACACCCTGGGCAGGCTTGAAGAGATTATCGTCGATGCAACGGGAAAAGACTCTAAGGCTGCCGCGCTGGCTAAATCGCTTACCGCGGCCATAAGCGAATGCGGGCAATTGCCGTCCGGACTCGGAGCAACCCTAAAAAATTTGGAAAGGATACTCGCCGGGATTCATGAGTTGCATATGCTCATTGGAGAAAAATTAGGCCTCGAAGCGGCGTGGTGGATTCAAGCGCTGGAGAATCATTGCAATGCCCACCGGGAAGAGCTTTTATATCTCGCGCCCTGGCTTGCACCTGAATTCTCTTCGGATATACCTCCCGGCGTTTACAAAGAGCTTGATTCAAACCGGACCCTCGGACGCATGGCGACACTCGTTGAAAACAGCCCGCTACTTCTCGCCGAATTCGACAAACCGGGCGACTCACTTAGTGATTCCGTACTTAAGGAGCGCGTTTTACTAGGAACCGCGCGGGCTCGGCAGCGTCTTGAACAACTTGAAGCCATGGCGCGGCAATGTCAAGACCTGGCCGACCAGGACTATAAATTTCTCTATGATGCATCGCGCAATCTGCTGGTCATAGGATATGACGTGACCAAGCGCAAGCGCGACGAAAGCTTCTACGACCTCCTCGCGTCGGAATCGCGGTTGGCGAGTTTTATCGGAATCGCGTACGGTAAACTTCCAATGGAACACTGGTTCAGCCTCGGGCGTTTGATTACGATCCGTCGAGGCAAAACCATGCTGCTCTCCTGGGGCGGTTCGATGTTCGAATATCTCATGCCCACTCTGGTGATGCCGGGCTACGAGCATACGCTTTTAGGGCAAACCTGCGAGGCCATCGTCGATCTGCAAATCGATTATGGCCGGAAACGGGGCGTGCCGTGGGGGATTTCCGAATCCGCCGAAAACAGCACCGATGCAAGCTTCAACTATCAATACCGCTCATTCGGCGTTCCCGGCCTGGGATTTAAACGCGATTTGGCGGGCGATCTGGTAATCGCCCCCTATGCCACGGCCCTGGCGATGGCGATCAAGCCTAAAAGCGCCTGCGAAAACATGGAACGCCTAACGGCCGACGGATACGAAGGCAAATTCGGCTTTTACGAAGCCGTCGATTTCACGCCAAGCCGGCTGTCAATCGACCGTCTCCCGGTCGCGGTACAGTCGTTCATGTCGCACCACCAGGGCATGAGTTTTGTCGCACTGGTCAATTTTCTCGCCGGAAATCCGATGCCCGATCGGTTCGAGTCCGACCCGCTTTTCCGTACGACGACGCTTTTGCTTCAAGAGCGCGTGCCCAAGGCTTCGCCGTTCCAAATGCAAGCGTCGGAATTATTTCAGCGGCGTTTACCCTCTCCGGGACAAACCGGCCAACTGCGGATATTCGACACTCCTCATACCGCGATACCCGAGGTCCACCTCTTGTCAAACGGTCGCTACCAGGTGATGGTGACAAGCGCCGGTGGAGGATACAGCCGTTGGGGCGACCTTGCCGTCACCCGCTGGAAGGAAGACCCGACCTTGGACGGTTACGGGACCTTCGTCTATGTCAACGACTTGTCGTCCGGGAGGAAATGGTCGGTCGCTTTTCAGCCGAGTTGCGTCGAGCCGAAAAACTATGAAGCGGTTTTTTCGCTGGCGCGCGCCGAATTCAGGCGACGCGACGGAGGTTTGGACACCTACACCGAGATCGCGGTTTCGCCCGAAGACGATATCGAACACCGGCGTATTACGCTCAGTAACTTTACCGGCAAGTCGCGCACCATCGAGCTTACCAGCTACGCGGAAGTCGTTCTGGTCACGCCCGAGGCCGACGCCGTGCATCCGGCCTTTTCCAACCTTTTCATGCAAACGGAAATTCTTGAAAGCCGTCATGCGGTGCTATGTTCGAGAAGGCCGCGATCGCCCGAAGAAAAGTGCCCATGGATGTTTCATATTTTTATCGTACGCGGGCTTGAAAACTTCGAATGTTCATACGAAACCGACCGATTGGCGTTTATCGGGCGCGGGCATAACGCGCGGACGCCCAAAGCCATGGAAACGCCGGGGCCGCTCGCGGCGGGCCAGGGGCCGGTCCTTGACCCCATCGTTTCCATTCGGTGCAGGCTGGATCTTAAGGCCGGGGAAACCGTTACCGTCGGCTATATTTCAGGCATGGCCGAGACTCGCGGACAAGCCGAGACGCTTATCGAAAAATATCAGGACCCGCAACTCGCTGACCGGGTTTTCGATCTGGCGCTCATTCACGGCAAAGTTACCCTCAGTCAACTTAATGCATCGGAAGCCGACGCGCAGCTCTATGGCAGGCTCGCGAGTTCGGTTATTTACGCCGGACGATATCGCCGGGCCGATCCGGCGTTACTCCTTAAAAATACTCGGGGACAATCGAATTTATGGGCATACGGCATCTCGGGCGATTTGCCCATCGTCGTTCTGCGCATCAGCGAGCCTTCGATGCTTGAACTTGCGGCCAAGCTCATACAGGCGCATGCCTATTGGCGACTCAAGGGATTGGCGGTCGATCTTATCATTTTGAACGAAGAACGGGCGGGATACCGGCAGATATTCAATGACCGGATCGTCGGCTTGATCGCAGCCGGTCCCGAGGCCCCATTTTTCGACAAAAAGGGCGGCGTGTTCGTTCGTCACCCGGACCAAATGCCGGAAGAAGACCTCATACTCATGCTTTCCGCCGCGCGTGCGGTCTTTCTCGACACGGGAGGAGCTCTCGCCGACCAGGTACGGCGGCGCATCAATGGTCACGCGCCCATCGCCATGCTTGCCGCGCCCCATCGGTTTGAAAGGGACGATGAAGCGCCGGTGAATTTCCCGCATGATACGCTGCTTTTTTTCAACGGTTGGGGAGGATTTACGGAAGACGGCAGGGAATATATCGTCAGAATAAAACGCTCAAACCCAACGCCTATGCCCTGGGTCAATGTTGCGGCCAACAAACAATTCGGGACCGTTATTTCGCCGGGCGGCGGGTATACATGGTTCGAGAACGCCCATGAGTTCAGGTTGACTCCGTGGTATAACGACCCGATAAGCGACCAAAGCGGCGAAGCCCTGTATGTTCGCGACGAGAACTCAGGACGATTCTGGTCGGCAGTGCCGCAACCGGCCCCCGGAGCGGGCGATTATCTCAACCGTCAAGGGTTCGGCTACAGCGTTTTTGAACATACAAGCCATTCCCTTAAATCCGAATTGTGGATCTATGTGGACGTCGAAGCGCCGGTCAAATTTTGGACGCTAAAAGTGCGCAATGACTCCGGCGCGCCCCGCAAGATGTCGGCAACGGGATTTTTAGAGCTTGTTTTGGGCGCGGACCGCTCCAAGACGCAAATGCATGTGAGGACCGGGATAGATTCGAAAACCGGCGCGCTTTTGGCAAGCAATCCATTTAACACCGAGTTTCCGGGTCGCGTGGCCTTTTTTGAAGCGAGCGAAACCGATCGAAGCATTAGCGGCGACCGGGCCGAGTTTATCGGGAGAAATGGCTCGCTTTCCGATCCGGCGGCCCTGCATCGGGTGCGGTTGTCGGGCAAAGTCGGCGTCGGGCTCGATCCGGCGGCGGCCCTCCAGGTTTACTTTGAACTGGGACCGGGACAGGAAAAGGAAATTGTATTTATATTGGGAGTCGGCAGGGACATCGAAGACGCCCGAAACCTGGTCCGGAGGTTTCAAGGCGTACAATCCGCGATCGACGCCCGCGATCGCGTTTGGCGCTACTGGAGCCATACGCTCGGCACGGTCAATATCGACACCCCGGACGTTGCCCTGAATTTGATAACCAACGGCTGGCTTGTCTACCAGACTATTGCCGCCCGCCTGTGGGCCCGTAGCGGCTTCTATCAGTCCGGAGGAGCGTTCGGGTTCCGCGATCAACTGCAAGACGTCATGGCTTTGGTCCATGCCGAGCCGGGCCTGGTCCGCGAGCACCTGCTTCTGTGCGCATCCCGTCAATTCCCGGAAGGCGACGTCCAGCACTGGTGGCATCCTCCGAACGGGCGTGGCGTGCGAACGATGATTTCCGACGATTATCTCTGGCTTCCTTTTGTCGCATGCGATTACGTGGAGCGAACGGGCGATGCCGGCGTTTTGGATGAAACAAGCCATTTCCTCGAAAGCAGGCGTCTTAATCCCGGGGAAGAGTCCTTCTACGATTTGCCCGTTAAGGCCCGTGAGAAAGCGACCCTTTACGAGCACTGCAAAAGGGCTATTATGCATGCCCTGCGATTTGGAAATCATGGGCTGCCGCTTATGGGGAGCGGCGATTGGAACGACGGCATGAACCTCGTAGGCGTCAAGGGAGAGGGCGAAAGCGTTTTGCTGGCGTTTTTTCTTTTCTCGGTCCTCAAGCAATTTGGTCCTGTCGCGCGAAAGCGGGGGGACGCGGCTTTCGGCGACATGTGCGACCAGGAAGCCGAGCGCCTGCGGCAGCGGATAGAATCCGAGGGTTGGGACGGGCAGTGGTATCGAAGGGCGTATTTCGACGACGGGACCGCCATGGGATCTTCACGAAACGAAGAATGCAAGATCGACTCCACCGTGCAGAGTTGGTCGGTTTTGTCGGGCGCCGCATTGCCCGATCGATCGAAAATGGCCATGCATGCCCTTTTGCGCATGCTTGTTGACTCTCAATTCGATCTGATCAAGCTTCTCGATCCGCCGTTTGACAAGTCGCTTCCCGACCCCGGCTACATTAAGGGCTATGTTCCGGGGGTCAGGGAAAACGGCGGGCAATATACTCACGCGGCAATCTGGGCGGTCATGGCCTTTGCCGTGATGGGGGAGACGGACCGGGTTACCAAGCTGCTTTCGATGATTAACCCGATCAATCACGGATCAACCCGCGAAAAAATCGACCGGTACTTGGTTGAGCCCTATGTCATGGCCGCCGATATTTACGGATCGAAGCCTCATCAAGGCCGGGGAGGCTGGACATGGTATACGGGCTCGGCGGCCTGGATGTATCGTCTTGTCGTCGATACCGTTTTGGGATTGCAATTAAAAGCGAATACGCTGACGTTTAATCCCCGCGTTCCGGCGCAGTGGGAACATTTCAAGGTGCATTACCGCTTTCATGAAACCGTTTACCATTGTTCGTTTCATCAGGTAAAACCGGG
>Ga0182027_10000778_pt1 | contig 54150 bp, 49 predicted proteins | sample 712E1DmetaG_FD_121300 | JGI IMG/M metagenome (GOLD analysis project Ga0182027, IMG submission 121300) | Permafrost microbial communities from Stordalen Mire, Sweden - 712E1D metaG (Illumina Assembly) | ecosystem: Environmental > Terrestrial > Soil > Wetlands > Permafrost | place: Sweden...
AGATCAAGAAGTATGTCATTTATCAAGAAAAACAAGAACGTATAGAAGAACAACAAAGTTTCGACTTTAGCCCCTTATAGGGGCTTTTCAAGTCCACCTTCTTAGAGGGTGGATTCTTTAATTTTCATTTCTTAAATGATTTCCCCTTACCCCAAACCTACCAGGCAAACTATTTTAACTTGTCCACTCGTCCGCTTGTCCGCCTGAATTACTCAATCACCAGCTTCTTAACCTCCATTCCCTCCTTTGACTGAATTTTCACCAGGTAAATATCTTTTGTCAGCATGCTAACATCGATTTCAGCCTGATTTTGATTCCGGAACTTTTCGTTCATCACTTGTTTTCCATTAATTGTAAAAATGGCGACAAGGATTTCATCCTGAACCATTTTTGTCCCGGTGATCGTGATCCTGTCACCGGCCGGGTTAGGACAAATAGCGAATTTTGTACCGGTTGGTATGTGTTGTTTAACGAAGTCAACGCCTCCATTGCCGGTTTTTAATATAGTGCCGTCATAACCTACCGCATAACCTGTAGTGGTATCTGTAAAGAAAACTGAATTTAGCGTATTCCATGTTCCACTCGAATCGGCAGTCCATGTTATGCCTCCATTGATAGTCTTTAAAATAGTTCCACCATTACCAACTGTATAACCATTATTAGCATCGGAAAAACAAATTGAGAATAAATCACGAGATGTTCCGCTCTGTAAAGCCGTCCAGGTTGTGCCCCCATTTGTAGTTTTCCGGATGGTCCCAAAGTCGCCTGCCACATAACCTGTATTAGAATCGGGGAAGAAAACGGAATACAAAGGATGCGTCGTTCCGCTCGATAATTCGCTCCAGGTGACGCCCCCATCGGCTGTTTTGAGTATGACCCCATAAGGATTCGTGTAATCATTACCGCCCACAGCATACCCGTTACTGGCATCTGGAAAGAAAACAGAATTCAATACATGATTTATTCCGGTCGATGTCCATGTCACACCTGAATCAATGGTCTTTAAGATGATTCCACAAGGATTCACGCTGGTTGGTTGACCGCCCACAACATAACCCGTATTGGCATCGGTGAAGTAAATTGAATTTAATGGGTAGTAGGTTATCCCACTCGATGACTCAGTCCAGCTTGTACCTCCATCACTGGTTTTATAGATGTCGCCTCCCCCTGATACATAACCTGTATTGGCGTCTGTAAAGTAAACTGAATATAAAATATCATCTTCCGGCAGATTTAGTAAAGCCGTCCAATTGGTCCCTCCATTTTTGGTTTTTACTATGATCCCAGGATAACCCACCGCATATCCCGTACTTGCATCAGGGAAATAAACGGATGTTAAATCTTTGGTTGTTCCACTCGATATAGGGGCCCAACTCGAACCTGCATTTATCGTTTTTACAATGCTCCCGGGCCCGCCTACTGCATAACCTGTATTGGCATCGGGAAAATAAATTGAATTGAAGTCGTGAATTTCCCAATTTCCAGTCCATACCATAGTCCATGTTGTTCCGGCATTTATTGTTTTATAAATGTTTCCCAAAAGACTCGCTACATAACCAGTATTTGCATCGGTAAAGTAAACTGACGTCAAAGGGTCGCCATAAGATATTCCGCTCGAGTCAACGGTCCAGGTTGCGCCTGCATTGATTGTTTTTAAGATAAGCCCCGTAGACCCCGCTATGTAACCTGTATTGGCATCGGTAAAATAAATGGAATTTAACGTAAAAATTGTCCCACTCGACAAAGTATCCCAGGTTATGCCCCCGTTGATTGTTTTAAAGATTTTTCCGTTGAGGCTCACCGTATATCCTGTATTGGCATCGGTAAAGTAAACTGACATTAATTCCCAGCTTGTTCCACTTGGTAATGAGATCCAGGTATTACCTGCATTGCTGGTTTTTAAAAAAGCACCACTCGCTCCCACGGCATAACCTGTATTGACATCGGGGAAGCATACTGAATTTAACCAGGCAGGTGTTCCGGTATATACTGTATTCCATGTTGTGCCCGCATCAGTGGTCTTTAATATTATATCTCCGGAACCGTCCGAACCCACCACATAACCTGTATTGGCATTAGTAAAATATATTGCGCTAAAACCATTCATCGGGCCGCTTGAATAAATTGTCCAGGTTGTGCCCTCGTCAATTGTTTTTAAGATGGTTCCGGCACACCCAACGGCATATCCCGTATTGGCGTCGGTAAAGCAAACTGAGTAGAGTGTATTGCCTTGCGGTAATGGGTTCTGCCATTTCCATTGGGGGAGAGCGACTATTGAAATAAATGAAAAACAAAGTAAAAAGGAAATCTTTTTCATTTTATGATCATTATAAAATTAACATATAAAGATAACAGGAATAAATAGACCTAGATCATACGTTAGTTAAAATTATTATACAACATTTTTTATCAATGCCTTGATGCGCCATATTATCGGCAGGATTTTTTACAAGATAACATTTTTTAAAGAGAATTCAACCTCAATAATGAAAAATTCATCAAGACTGAGGTTGAATTTTCTAAAATTTAAGGATGAACCAATTGGTCACAATCATCTTATAACGATCATTCTTTTTGAATCTGTTATCTCGTTGTTAACAGACAGTGAGTACTCATATACCCCTGGTGATAAGATGGAAGTATTAAAAAGGATCTTATGAATCCCATCCTTCAAATCTGTTACCGGTATTTCCCTGTTTAACCGGCCCCAACAATCATAAACTTTAATTGTAGCATTACTTGCTGCCAATAATTTAAAATAAATTTCTGTAGATGAATTGGAGGGATTCGGAACATTTTGAAGAAGTTTTTCGTTTTGTAATTTATTATTGCTCTTCTTCAGCGGATCTTTAGGAAATGGTAACAGTGATATCAGCGAATCACGATAGGTCACATATTTTACCTTGGATTTAGGTTTGTATTGTGGAAGTGATCCTATATAAGTCGATTTTTGATTGGTGCTGTCCATAATCAGATATAGATGACCTAAATCAATAATAGCAAAGATGCTGTCCGTTTCAATTTCCGGATTTTGAATTTTATCTTCGTACCAGGAAATTGCATCAGGCCAATTCTCCATCTGAACATTGCAACTGTTTGCCAGAAAATCACCCAGCCGCGTAAGCGCTGTGTCAGCCATAATCGAATCATTGCTCAGATAATAGTTCCGCAATCCATTGAAATCATTTCCTGCATAAGGCTCTATTGAAAACAGTTCTTGCATTGCTGATTTCGCATAATCCGATTTGGGATATGTTTCCACTATGAGCTGAAACAAACTTTTTGCAGCAGAATAATTTTCTCCGTCAACATCACTTTCAGCAGTATTAAACATATCTTCCTCCATCGTTATTTGAACATCTCCGATACCACCACCAGGACACATGGTTGGATAAGACAAATAAATGCTATAATTCGCCATCAGATCTTGATTTGGATTAAAATGATCGCCCCAACAATTATAGGAAACATCAAATTGTTTGTTTGTCGGCGAATTATCATAATACATTAATGGATCAGTTGGCGCGCCAGCATTATCCTCATCAACTATTGCATTATATTTCATATAATAAGGAAAACAATTATTGGCTGCATATAATTCTATCCCCGTATTGTCATAAATTTCCTGGGTACCTGAATAATCAAGGGCATTATTATCCCCCATCAAAGCAGTATTACTGTTGTCAAGCATCTTGATGCCGAATTGGTTGTTATAAATTTTGTTCATTTTAACCACAACATTCGAATTATGAATAATCATCCCGCTTTGATTGCAATTCTTGATTTGATTATATTGTACAATATGGGTTCCTGTACCATAGCCACAATAATACAAACCTATTCCAAAATACTTTGCTTTCTTGATTTCGTCGTTATTTGATATTGAAAAATTCTCATACTCTACAAGCATAATATCTTCTTCTGCGGAATAATTTCCATCAAAAGTGCAGTGACTCACATTCGCATTATTAGTCGAAGAATAGTCTAGATTTTCTAAAAATAAGGGAGATTCAGTAAAAGTGGAGCCCATTATATTCACAGTTCCCCTATGTGAAGCTACAACAGGACAATTGGAAAACGACGAATTATTTACTGTCAATTGTGAACCATAATTCTGCAAGTATGCATTTTTAAAAATGGCGTTATCCAAGGTCAAACTATTATTTGTATTTTGAATATACAGTCCATTATCAGATGTAGCGCTTATTCCTTTAAAAGTCACATTACTTCCGATATTAAATTGCTTATTCTGATAAACCTTAATGATGGAATTGTCGACTCCCATAGTAAATGTGGCATAGTCGGAGATATCCATTGGGGACAGGACGTTTAATTGTCCGCCTAATAAATAATTACGGGAATCAACTGTTTGCGTAACAAAACTTGTCGAAGTATTACCCGCAATTCCATTCAAACAAAATAAATCATTAGAGCCGAAACCATTATTTATATCTTGATCCGGATTTTCAGGTAGTGCAGTTGTTTGATAAGTGTTATAATATCCATTTGTTGTATATGTATTCATACAGTTTGCATAATTAAATGCTTCGATAAATTGAGTATATCCATCACTATTTCCTGTGTCTACACCATTCCCATACAACAATATTGGATCACCATTATCCGGATTATAATCCGGTGGGTGGCCCTGGCCTTTCCAGTTATTTGGATAATCAGGCTCCCACGTACTAAATGGGAAATCCCCAACCCTACACGACCATTTCCATGGACGAGTACCCGGATAATATCCCCGTGCTGCAGCAGACCAATAATAAGTGAATTCACCATAGGACTTACCACTCGTGATCCAATATTCAATATGAGCAATTTCATACTTCCCACATGCAGTTTGAATTAGTCTATTTTTACACGCCGGATTTTGATCATTACGAAGAGGATCAATAAAACCACCTGAATGACATTGTTGCATTACAAAAATCATTTGAGCACATGGAATACTATGCACAGCAGCCACTAAGTTTGTTGAAGTATATTCGTCGAAGGTTGGTGAACCTCGTAAGGGAATGCATATAGATGAAACGGAATCGGGTAGCGATGGAACAAAATTTCCGTCACCAGTCACATATACAAATAATTGATCTTCATTATTTAATGGCTCATCACCTATTAATCCACTTAATTTCTTAAAAGTTGTATCAATTAATCCCCGATATGCAGCATTAGTAATATCTATAATACCATTATGATCCAAATCTCCATTCCATCGAATGCCCTGGTACCATCCTTTATAATATAAAACAGTGATATTAGTAGTTGGATATCCTGCCTCTATCAACGTATTATACATTAAGGCAAGATTACCTACAAATGTAGAATCATCTCCTCCGGCAATTAATACTGCATGTAAATGAGTGTTAGTAATGGAAGTAGTAGGAGTTATGTTGGAACATGGAGGTGTCAGTTGTGTTGGACCTTGAATTTGTAAAATTATCTCATATCCCGTTTTAAAGTCAACCGGGTAAATGTCAGCGGAATCTACTGTATAATCCCCGTTGTTGGAATTTACGATAACATAACGACAAGGATGGCACCAATATGCAAAAGGATCGTCATCTGATAAAAACACCCAGTTTGAAGCATAGGGTAATGAAATTTGTCTATTGTTCATTAAAACCAAACCATTTGGATCTGATTTCGTGTCATAGGATGAATAGACATTAAAATGACCCGTATCATGAGCTAAGATCTGGTTAAGTACAAGATCTTTTGCCTGTTCGCGGGAAAATTGCCCAACTGAATAGAATGGCAATTGCAAGATGATTGCAACCAGCAGTAAAAATCGTAATTTTGTCATGGTTTAGTCCTCCGGTTTAATTGATTATTGTTTTTATTATCCGCTGGACTTCACTGTTTACCTCCGGGTAAGCGATTATGGGGCCGGGCTTGCATGGTTGATAGCTATGGTTCAAGCCCGTGCCTTTTTTATTCAGTAAGATCCTCCTTTCATGTTTTGATTTGTTAAACTAACAATCAACTTTCCCTGAAGGTTAAAACAGAAAAGCCTACGGATGAGAATTTGTAAATGGAATATTTGTATTTAATTTTCAATCTATAAGAAATTCCCCTTACCCCGAACCTACCAGGCAGACTATTTTAACTTGTCCGTCTGTCCGCTTGTCCGCCTGAATTACTCGATCACCAACTTTTTAACCTCCATTCCCTCCTTTGACTCTATTTTCAGCAGATAAATACTTTTTGCCAGCATGCTCACATCGATCTCAGCCTGGTTTTGATTCCGGAATTTATCGTTCTTCACTTGTTCTCCGTTGATTGTAAAAATGGCGACAATGATTTCTTCCTGGAACATTTTTGTCCCGGTGACCGTGATCCTGTCAATTGCCGGGTTAGGATAAATAGAGAATTTTGTATACGTTTGTATGTGTTGTTCAACGAAGTCTTCCCCGCCATTGCCGGTTTTTAATATGGTGCCCGTCTGCCCTACAACATAACCGGTTGTTGAATCTGTAAAGAAAACAGAAGATAAGGAATTCCATGTTCCACTTGAATCAGCAGTCCAGCTATTGCCACCATTAGTTGTTTTTATGATTTCTCCTCCTTGATCTACAATATACCCCGTATTGGAAGTTGGGAAAAATACCGAATATAAATCCCGCATTGTTTCAAGAGACAGAGGAGTCCAGGTCGTACCACCGTCTGTTGTTTTTAAGCCAGTTCCCAGGGAACCTACTACATAACCAATATTATCATCTATAAAGAAAACCGAATATAATGGCTGATCTGGTTCTGTTGCAAGTTTATTCCAGGTACCTCCCCCATCCGTTGTCTTCAGAATAACACCGTAAAAGTTATTCAAAGGGTCAACTCCGACAGCATACCCGGTATTAGGGTCAGGGAAGCAAACAGAGTTCAGCTCATAGGTAACCGGTATTAATGTCCATGTTAATCCTGCATCAATAGTCTTTAGAATTACCCCTGACCTTGATGCATCCCCTCCGACAATGTATCCTGTATTATCATCCGTAAAAACCACAGAATTCAATGAATGGTTTGTACCGCTGGAAATTTGATTCCAGGTCAATCCATTATCCGTAGTTCTTAAAATAGTTCCGAACATACCGGTAGCAAAACCCCTGTTTTCATCAATAAAAAATGTTGAAAAAAGTGGGTTGTCTGTGGGAATATTTACAATTTTTATCCAATTCGTACCTCCATTCATGGTTTTAAGAACTGTGCCATTCCTACCTACTGAAAAACCATTAGAAGCATCGGGGAAATAAACAGCATACAATTCATTTGGTGTTCCTTTGGATAAAGGAGTCCAGGAAAATCCTGCATCAGTGGTTTTATTTATATATACATTTCCAACGATATAACCTGTATTTGCATCAGGGAAATACATTGCCTCACCAGCAGTTTGCGAAAGGAATGACCAAGTGGCCCCCGCATTCACTGTTTTAAAAATATTGCCTCCATCTGTCATATAACCTGTGTTGCTATCTGTAAAGAAAATCGATGTAAATTCGTTAAAAACATATATCCCTAAACCGTTTGTATCCACAGTCCAGGTTGTACCTGCATTTATCGTCTTTAAAAGGACATCACCGGCAATATACCCATTATTAGCATCCGTAAAAAAAACTGAGTACAATGATAAGTTTGTTCCGCTGGATTGAGGATTCCAGGTTGTTCCTCCATTGGTAGTTTTTAATATGTCTCCATCATTACTTACGACATATCCAGTATTTGAATCAGTGAAGTAAACCGCTAACAGATTATATGCTGTTAACCCTGGAAGGGTAGTCCAAGTTGAACCGGCATCCGTAGTCTTTATGACACTACCCCAGATACCAACCGCATAACCTGTATTATTATCGGGAAAGAAAATCGATTCCAACCCGGGTTCTGAATCGCTGAAAACAGTGCTCCATGAATTTCCTGCATCGCTGGTTTTTAGTATCAGATCGCCTGTACTGCCCATTCCTGCTGCAAACCCGTTATTCGAATCGGTAAAGAATACTGAGTTTAACTGATTAATTGATCCACTCGAATAAATTGACCATGTCGCTCCTCCATCAGCGGTTTTCAGGATTGTTCCTGCCGTACCCACCGCATATCCTGTATTGGCGTCGGTAAAGCAAACTGAGTAGAGTGTATTGCCTTGCGGTAGTGGGTTCTGCCATTTCCATTGGGGAAAAGCAAATATTGAGATAAATGAAAAACAAAGTAAAATGGATATCTTTTTCATTTGAAAATAAATATTATAGAAGAACGTGTTAAATATACAACAACAATTTCAATTTCGCAATAGGGGAAAACCGTAAAATAGATTACGCGAAATTGCTATTTATTTCATTAAAATATTTTTTACTTAATTGATTATCAATTATAATGTCCTAAATATGGCGTACAATTTGTACGCCGGCAAAAATTTATTTTTAAGAGATTTAGGAATCTTGTTATGTTGAATGAAAATTATTATTTGCTATATCTGTCGTAAATTATTCATAATATGCAAATTATATCATTGAATAAAACAAAGGCCAAAAAACCTTCTGATAATTTGTAAAGAAACTATCCTGAAGAAAAAAATCACGCTAACCTGATTGCCATGCCTTCGGCATGTAAACCGGCCAGCAGTGACGTTAAGGTTAAAAGAGGCTGAAATAATCTCTGTGGCTCTCTGTGTCTCCTCAGTGTGACTCTGAGTGATTCCATCGCCCTTTCCATTCTATTGTTTCACTGAGAGACACAGAGAAATTGAAGAGGTTCACAGAGAAAGTCTACTGACCTTTTCGTCTTGACAATAAAAAAAGAGGCAATTCCTAAGGAGCTGCCTCTTTTTATATCCGGGTGAAAGATTAGTTAACCAGGATCACCAGGTATCTTACATTACTCCAGAAAGCCTTGTAATCTGTTATCTGAAGAGACTGTACCATTTTTTTATCGCCTACCAGTTTATACGAAGAAGTTGGATGGTTCGAGATGACCTTCGCTTTTTTGCTAAGGATGGAAACCTCTGTCAGTTTTCGGATATCAACCTTTGTGAAAAGAGCCTTGTTGAAATCGGATAGCAGCTTGTCGCCTTTACCGATGACCCCATTCTTTTTAAGATCTTTTTCCGTGCCAACGATATAATAGGCCGTATTCAAAGCAGCATCCTGTTGGGCAAGTGTCTGTTGCTGTTCGCTAAGTTTGCCCGATTGTGTCTTTACCACGTTTGAAAGTGTATCAAGACGCAGGTTAGCCATTTCAATGACGATATTCAGTTTGGCAAGCTTATCACGGAGAGCTTCGATCTCAACATTCCTGTCGGCAACGTCTTTCTGGAGGCGGTCAACAAGTTTCTGGAGTTCTGTTACCTTCATATTGCTGGATTTCAGCTTGTGGGTAAGGTCAGCGAGTTCCTTCTTGTTTTTCTCCATCAGCATGTAGATCGATGTAATGTCGGTTTTGATCTGGTCTTTGGCGGAGAGTTTCAATTCACCGGATTTATTGGTGCTGAGGTTGATGATGTTTTCCTTCATTTTTATCGTATCCAGGGTTCCCTGGATATCGTTTACCGTAGCAATGAATTCATTGATGGCCTCATCCTTCTGCATGGTTTGAGCCATAAGACTGTCGTTTTTTGCCTTCATCGCTTCTGCTTCTTTTTTAGCAGCCCTGCCGCAAGCAAAGAGGACAGGGATTAATAAGAGAATCAAATACTTTTTCATCGTGTGCAAATTTTAATTTAGTTTTAATAAGCGGTAAAAGTACAAAGAAAATCAGGGTTTTGTTCATCAAAGCAGAAAAATCTTTTACTTTACCATACGGAAATCATCTGAATTCCGTTTCCTGATGATGAATTGTTAAGGTTTTTATTGATCGAAAGAAAATGAAAAGATATCCAAGGGTAGTACTAAAAAAAGATAAGGAAGCTTCACTGAAACGATTTCATCCCTGGCTTTTTTCCGGAGCCATAGAAAGAACGATCGGCACCTGCGTTCCGGGAGATATTGTGGAGATTTATTCCATTTCCCATGATTATCTTGCTACCGGACATTTCCAGGATGGTTCCATTGCAGTTAAGCTGTTTACTTTTCAGCAACAGGAAATCGATTATTCCTTCTGGAAAGAAAAAATTGTAAAAGCCTACCGGTCAAGGACTATCCTCGGACTGACCTCTTCGTCCTCAACAACGGCCTACCGCCTCGTCTTTACAGAGGGCGATGAACTTCCCGGGCTTATTATTGATTGGTACAACGGGGTAGCAGTAATTCAAACCCATAGTCTGGGCATGCACCTGATCAAACCCGACCTGGTCAATATCCTGAAAGAGATCTACGGCGAAGGGTTGAAGGCAGTTTATGATAAGAGTGCCGAAACAACTTTGCTTTCCGCCCCAAAGTCGAGGGAGGAAAGTGAAAAGGTAAGGATCAACCAGGTTGAGGACGGTTATCTCTTCGGCCTTCCTCAGAAAGGGTTAATCACCGAAACCGGACATATCTTTTCTGTTGACTGGGAAAGAGGTCAGAAAACGGGATTTTTTCTTGACCAGCGGAGTAACCGTATGTTTGCCCAGTTTTATGCGAAGGATAGAAAAGTGTTGAATGCGTTTTGTTATTCGGGAGCATTTTCTGTATATGCCCTCAAAGGCGGTGCCACCCTGGTACATTCTATTGACAGTTCTAAACAAGCTATTGAGTGGACAAAAGAGAACCTGGCGCTGAACGGGATTGACTCCATACGACATGAATCCTCGGTTGCCGATGTCAAGAGGTTCCTTGTTCAGTCAACTGCTACTTATGATATGATCATCCTGGATCCGCCTGCATTTGCAAAGCACCACAACATCACACACAATGCGCTTCAGGCTTATATCTATATCAATTCCGAAGCCATGAGAAAAGTGAACCCTGGAGGTATCCTGATGACCTTTTCCTGTTCACAGGCCATCAGCCGCGAGATGTTTCGTTCGGCAATACAAGCGGCAGCCCTTGAAACTGGCCGTAAAATCCGCATCCTTCACCATCTTTCACAGGGTCCTGATCATCCTGTCAGCATCTACCACCCGGAAGGCGAATACCTTAAGGGTCTGATCTTACAAGTAGAATAATTTTCTGTATTGGCCCAATTGTTAACTGTTAATTGTTATTTGTTCACTTTCAATTATTCACTCTTCACTAATAATCGTCCTCTTTAGGGCTTCAAACAAATATCATCCTAATGTATTAATTGTTAAAAAGAAGATTTAATTTTGCGAAGTTTCGTTGAAATCTCAGCATAAAAAATAATACATGAATCAATACAAAAAATTGAACAACTCCATCGGATGGCTGGTCTTTGCCATTGCCACCGCAGTCTATTTTCTGACCATCGAGCCCACCGTAAGCTGGTGGGATCCGGGCGAACATATTGCAACAGCTTATAAACTCCAGATCGGGCATCCGCCGGGAGCACCGACATTCCAGATGATCGGACGTATTTTTGCCTTGTTTGCATTTGGAAATACAGCAAAGGTGGCGCTATTGATCAACGCCATGCTCAGCCTCTCCAGCAGTTTCACCATTCTCTTCCTCTTCTGGACCATCACCCTGCTTGCCAGGAAGCTTATTATAAAAGACGGGGAGATGACCAAAGCCAGAATGTGGACCATCTTTGCAGCAGGATTTGTAGGCTCAATGGCATTCACATTTTCGGATTCCTTCTGGTTTTCGGCAGTGGAAGCGAATGTTTTCGGGATGTCCTACCTGTGTACGGCAATTGTTTTCTGGGGCATACTGAAATGGGATGAAGTGGCGGATGAAAAACACAACTATCGCTGGCTGATCTTCATTGCTTTCATGATCGGACTTTCCATCGGAGTTCACCTGCTCAACCTTCTGACCATTCCTGCCCTTACGCTGGTATTTTATTTCCGGAAATTTAAAACCACACGATGGGGAACAGTTCTCGCATTACTGGTTTCCTTTGTGATCACTGCTTTTATCATGTACTTCCTGATCCCCTGGATCCCAAAATTAGCCGGGAGCTTTGAGTTGTTCTTCGTCAACTCTTTTGGTTTGCCTTTCAATTCCGGGACTATCATTTATTTTGTGTTGCTATTTGGGTTGATCACCTGGGGACTGATTTATACCCGAAGAAATGGTAAGCCTGTTCTGAATACTGTCCTTCTCTCGCTTGTGTTTATCCTGATCGGCTATTCCACTTTTATCGGGCTTGTGATCCGCGCAAATGCCGGCACTCCAATAAACGAAGATACCCCGAAGGACGCCATCAGCCTGGTTTCTTTCCTCAACCGGGAGCAATACGGAACCTGGCCCTTCCTTTATGGAGCCTACTATACAGCCCCGATTGTCGATGTGGAAGATGGGTCACCGGTATATCAAAGAGATGACAAAAGCGGAAAATACATCGTTATTGATGACCGGAAGGGGACCAGCTATATTTACGATTCCAGATTCACCACGCTTTTCCCGAGGATGTGGAGCACTAGCCGGAAAGGCGCTCCTGAATTTTACAAAGAATATGGAGGGCCCGGGGTGCCCATTTCGGTTACAGCCCGTGATGGGACTCAACAGACTATCTACAGGCCCACATTCCTGGAAAACATGAAGTTTTTCTTTTCATACCAGGTAAGATGGATGTATTTTCGTTATTTGATGTGGAATTTTTCAGGAAGACAGAATGACGTACAGGGAACAGGGCCTAATGATATAAAGAATGGTAATTGGATCACCGGGATCCCGTTTATTGATAAAATGTGGTACGGGCATGCCATGTCTGGAATTCCTGAAGGCCTTCGGAACAGGGCCACGAACAAATATTATATGCTTCCTTTTATTCTCGGTTTGATTGGGATTTATTTCCAGTTTAAAAACGACTATCGGCAGGGGTTTGTGGTTGCATTCCTTTTCCTGATGACCGGCCTTGCTATCGTCACTTATCTTAATCAGCAACCCTATGAACCCCGCGAACGTGATTATTCCTATGCGGGATCATGTTATGCCTTTTCCATCTGGATCGGAATCGGTGTTTTATCCCTGATTGAGAAGGCGAATAAAAAACTGAAATTGAAGGAACCCATTGCCATTGGTGTTGTTACTGTTCTTACAACATTTCTGGTACCGGGCATTATGGCACAACAGAATTGGGATGATCATGACCGTTCAGGGAAATATGCAACCCGCGACTTTGCCGGCGATTACACCAATTCCTGCGATAAAAACGCCATTCTCTTTACCAATGGCGATAACGACACTTTCCCGCTCTGGTACAGCCAGGAGGTAGAAGGGAAACGAACGGATGTAAGGATCGTGAACCTGGAACTGGCTTCCGGTTCATGGTACATTGACCAGATGTTCAACAAAGCCTATGATTCCGACCCGTTGCCTTTTTCCCTTTCACGGGAACAATATCAGCCGGGGTCCAATGATGAAATTTCCTATTACGATTTCGGGATCAAAGGAAACATCGAATTGTCCGACTTTATCGGATTCCTGAAAAGCGATGATCCCCGCACTTTTATGACGACCCAGGGTGGCCAGAAAGTCAAGGTTTTTCCGACCCGGAACATTAAACTTACCGTTGATAAGGAAGCCTGCCTGAAATATGGAATTGTGCCTCCATACCTGAAGGATAAAATGGAAGATTCGATCTGCTGGACCATTAAAAAGAATTGGCTGTCAAAAAATGATATCATGAATCTGGATATTATTGCCACCAACAATTGGAAGCGTCCGATCTGTTATTCCGCACCCTCCAGTGTCAAAGATTATTTTAATGTTGACGAATTCTGCATGGTTGAAGGCTGGGTATACAAATTCATGCCTGTAAAGGCCGACCCGGAGGATTACATTCCCGGGCTGGGTGGTGTTGATGCCTTGAATTCATACGATATCCTGATGCACAAATCGGCATGGGGAAATTTGAATGATCCTCATGTGTATATCGATCCTGAAACCCGGAACAATGCTTACCGGCCAAAAACCAATATCCTGCGCGTTGCCCAGTCGCTGATACATCTTGGGGAGAAAAAGAAAGCTTTGGACCTGATGAATCTGTTCTACAAGTATTTCCCCTATCAGAAATTTTCACTGGATATGGATGATGCTATTTTTGCCAATCTTTATTATAAAGCAGGAGAAGTAGAAAAAGCAAATAAAATGGTCGAATTACTCGCGAAGGTTTACAGTGACAACCTGGAATATTATTATTCGTTCACCGGGATTTTTGCGGATCATTATAAAGATGATATCCAGAATTCCCTTGAGATGCTCCACAGCTTACAAATGCTGGCCAAACAGAATAATCAGGACAAGCTGGCAAAAAAAATGGAAAACACTTTCAACCGCGAGGCTGGTAAATTTAAACAATAGTTCTGTCGCTAAGGTCTGACAGATTCTTTATGGTTTCCTATCTGCGTTACCGGATGGGAAAAATGAAAAGAGGCTGACTTCCATTTGAGCCATTTTCTTCCTGCCAGATTGACCTCCGGAAAATGGAAGAATAAAGCATCTAACTTTTAGATTGTGATTGTTGTTTTATTAATTAGCATTAACTTTGCCTGCATATAAGTTTGATTTTAGAAATGGAAAAATCTAAAATATTGCTTACATATCTTCTAACAAATCCTTAAAATCATTAATAATTTTTAACAACAATTCACATGAGCACTTCTAATCGGACATCTGAAATATTCAGATACGCAATGATCTCTATTGTAATGTTATTATTCTGTAATTTACTTATCGCACAGGAAAAAGGAACAATTAAAGATCCCCGTGACGGTCGTAATTATCAATGGATTAAAATCGGGAAAAAGACATGGCTGGCCGAAAATGTTAAATATATTGCCAATCCTGGCAGTTGGGTTTACAATAATGACACTTCAAACACATTCCTTCATGGCAGGCTATACACGTGGAACGCTGCAATGAATGCCTGTCCTAAAGGATGGGGAATACCTACGGATGACGATTGGGCACTCCTGATTGGAATTCTTGGAGGCAATGATGCTGCCGGTGGAAAGTTACAGGATATGGATACAATCTACTGGAAATCCCATAAAAACATACCGGAATCAGCCAAAACCATTTCCACTTTACTGGGTGGGGTCAGGCATGCCGACAGTACTTTCTCGGGTATTTCATTATGGGGCGGCCTTTGGTCTGCAACTGTCATCAATAACATGGCAAGCGATTATCTTATCGTCCATGGTAGTAAATCGATCGGAAAAAGTTCCAATGCTAAAGTCTCCGCACTGGGTGTGAGGTGTGTGAAGAAATAAACGCATGGAATTGGATAGAAATCCGGAAGACGAATACCTGCAAAATTACTTAATTCTCAAGAAAACCGTTGAACTCGGTCTTGCCAGTGCTGGCAGGGCCAAGGATTTGCGTGAGGCGAAAAATATCCTGATCGAGATTCAAAGCCACTTTAAAGGATTAAAACTTCGGCGGGAGGATCGCGAAGAGCTTTATACCATGCTTCAGAATGCATTCACTGAGGTCAATGCAAAAATAGAAGACGAAAAGCTGGAATTTGAATATGAAGCTTTAGTAAATTATGCTGACCTGAAAACTGCGGTTGAGGAAGCCATTACCTTAGCAAACCAATCCGGTGATTTCAGGAACACCTGGGATTTTCTTATCGGGGTTCAAAACAGGATCAAAGGAACCAAACTCCTCCGGGAACAGCGTGAAGAGTTGTTTGTTGGTCTTCAGGATGCGTTCACGAAGGTCAAATCGTGGCGGGAAGAGGAGCGACAGACGTTCGAAAATGAAGCGCAACAAAATTATTTACGTTTGAAAGGACTGGTGGAAAAAGGTCTTATCCAGGCCGGGGAAACTCATGAATACAAGGATACACGGGAGTATCTGAAAAAGATCCAGACTGAATTCAAAGGAATTAAAATGACACATGAACAGCGTGAGGAACTATATTCCCGCCTTCAGACCGCTTTTGACATTCTGGGTAAACGCATAGAGGAGTTTTTTCGGAATAAAAAGAAGAACTGGGTGGTTAAAATGCAATATAAACTTTCACAGTATTCAGTGGATATTTTTGAACTGAATGAGGCTTTAAAGAAGGATCAGGACTATCTCAATGAGTTGGAAGACCAATTGGATATTGTCATTTCATCCGGCAAAGAATCCAGCGCGAAACTTGGCTTGCAGGCCAGGGTCCAATCGGCACTAGGTAGTATCGAACGAAAGCAGAAACAGATCGAGCGTCTTGAAATTGAACAGAATGAAATACAGCACCGCCTTGAACAACCTGAAACCGAAAATGAAAGCTGACTAATATCAATCTGGTACAGAAACCTATCGGAAACCTGATGTATTTTATAACTTTGTCAGAAAAACATGTTGTTTCTCGGAAATAAAGAAAGCAGGATCTGGAAAGGATTTAGTTGACCTGCTTCTAAAACTACACCGAAGGTGTAAACAAACAATCCATCGATTAACGGACAGGGCTTCCCCGCAACAACGTCAAAAAGCATATCAGGCTGTTCCTGGCCTGTATCGATATTATATTTTTATTTGATTAATAATTGTTAAAAAGGAGGTAATAATGCCATTATTCTTAGATATCCCTGGCACTATTTAAAAGAAACACCCGATTTCAGTAAAATTGTCAGGGAATTGTCTTTTGGTATTTTATCAGTCCACAGGTAATCACAGTAATCAGGAAGCCAAGAAGCGCCGTATCGTCTTCCGGTTTGCCCAATCAATGCTGTATCCTCAAGGGCTTTATCTTCATCACCTGCAACATGGACCATTAATGCTGTTCCCATACAATGGCTAATATGCCAGGCAGTGTCATTATAACTGATTTGCTTATTCGCCATGAGCATTGTCGTAAACATTGTATCCACAGCTATCCGGCTTAAACTTTCAGCATATTGTGAAAACGTTTGAGAAGCGGGGATGCCTGAATAATTTACATTTGTGATGAGATTCGTTTTGATGATTAATGCGGAATCTTTAATGTACGTTATCAATCTGTATGAACAAGGGTAAACAATAATAGAACCGGTTTCTATATCAAATAAGAACTTATTTCCTGATAGTTGTTCTACAATATCCGTTGCATGAAAATGTCCCGTAAACATAATCTTTAAGCCCGCATTCATGAGTTGATCTGATACATCTGTATAATTATCTACCATAAAGCCGGGGAATGTTAAGTGCTTGCCAGTGAATTGTTCAACTATTCCGTGATGCATCATGCCAAAAACTGTTTTTCCTTTCTGAGCTGCTTCTGCCAACCGGTCAAGTATCCATTTCATGGTACCCGGCCTGATCGCTCCCGCAGTATAAATCGAATCGTTTATATTATCATACTTACAGCAATCAATGGCGATGAGCCAGAGATTGGGCAAAGGTTCGGATACATAACTCAGAGAGTATGGATCAGTATACAGCGCATCGCTATATCCACAATCTGAATAAATCGATCTGAATTTATCCGGACCGATATTCTGAACCCTTGTCATTGTAGCGCCGTTGTACTCATACGAATGCGGGTTATAAATGTCATGGTTACCAGTAATAACTCTGACTTTGATCCCGGCTTGAATCAATTGCTCGAGGTATAAATGAACAGAGACATGACAAACCAGTTCACCATCTTTGGTAAGATCTCCAGGAATAAGGACAAGGTCGGGCTTTGGCGTTGCATGAATTAACTCATAAATAGCCTCCTGCATGATAGCATCACTTGCGGCAAGGAGTTTCCCGTCCAATACAAGATAATCCTGAAATGCGGGACCATCCTTTATCAGCAAGGAAGGATCCATGTAATGATTGTCAGCCAACACAGCAATCGTATAAACATTTTTTGCGGTGCCGTTAACGCTGTTACTCTTCTTGCATCCTGCTAAAAAAATTATTAGTAAGATCGCTGGCAGTACAAATAGTTTTCTCATATGCCCCGGGATTTAGTTTTGGTTGTGAAATAGGATACTTGCTTTGGGAATTTTACAATATCAATCCTCTCCGATATTGTAAAGATAGAATTTTTTCCTGAATTATATCCATTTTGGCAAGCAAACGGCAAAAAATAATACAGCAGTGTATAAGAGACAATAAACGAACTTAAAGACAAGAAAGAGGCTATATAAGAGAGATATGCAATCGAAGGACTTCAATGAGATCTTTATGAGAAGGTCCTGGCCAAATAACTTTTCCCTGTCCGTTATCCACCATTCACTTGTAGTAGCGGGGACAGAATTAACTGCGTTGATCCGGGAGGTGAGGGTTTAATAACAAATTCCTCGCTTACTTCTGATATTCAAATGGCAATATCGTAAAATGTAAAATGGCAAAACAGTTTTCACCATTTCACCATTTCGTCATTTGATTTGTAGCAAAGGCTTCTGAGATACCTAACTTGGTGTTAGTCAGCGATATTGTGAAAACAGTTGATTTTATTGAATTTCATCTCAATCCCTATTCCTTTGCCATTGCATAAGGAAAAAGTTGAATTCCAGGTTAGTAGGAAAGGCTACAGGTTATTCTTTATTGCTTTTCTATGTGTCTTTCCTTTAAAAAATTTGAGTAGGCTTCCAAATCCTTGATTTCAACTTGTTTTCCGTCTGTGAAAACAATCGTTATAGATTTTCCCGTACTAATCTCATTTTCAATTAATGAAAGCACTTTGGCATCCATTAAATCGGCAACTTTAATTCTTATAGTATCCATAGTTTAATCTTTATATAATTGATTTATTATTAAGTGTAAAAGTACACATGTTTGAATAATTAGGAATTCATCTCCCATGTCAGGCAGTTCAACACGCCTCCACCCATGGCAACATCTCTTGAAGGTACAGGAATGACGTTGCCAGAGCCATAAATTTCCTCAAACCGAGCCAGAGCATTATCATCTTCCGCCTTGTTATCAAAAGTCGGCATGAATATCTTCGTATCAACAAGTAAGAAGTTGACATAGCATCCAAGTGCAACCCAGAGCCCATCTACTTTCTTATCTACTGGATGGTAAGGTACAGGAAGGACATCAAGACCTCCATCAGCAAGGGTGACGTAAAACCTGTCCTTGAATTTCCTACTCACTTCAATTCCTGAATAATCATTAGCGACAACTGTGTATTCGTTTACAAATCTGACCATTCCGTCAGTGTGTCCAGTATCATCGCCAGGTTCAACGGGAATGAATACAACCTGGTTAACTTGGAGAACATCGGTTAGAATATGAGTTAAGTCTTCTCGTGGAATTCTATTGTCCGAGAACACCTTCTCAGTGATGATTGCCTTGCCGTAACCACGGATTACGTTGCCGCCATCAAGATAGATTGGCAGTCCATTGTAAGTTGGAATGACAGGATCGATGCCAAGGGTTTTGCAGATGGGTGCTGGGTTAGTCCATTTATGTCGGTCCTTTTTGTAATAATAGTCCTTTGTAAGCGAGAACTGGACAAACTGGTCTGGACCGATTTGGATGGGCATGAAGTCACGGAGCCATATGTCGTTTGTACTATAAAGAATGTTGCTTTTAAGACCTACCTTATTTAATGACTTTGAAAAGGTAGTAAATAGTACTGGATACGTTGAAAAAAGTTTGTCGGAAAGAAACAGCATCAATCAATAATTTAGAAATGACAATGATTTTCGGTTAAATATCTTCAAAATTTGTTCTGGTGGGACGCCTTGCTTAAGAAGAGCAGGGATCAGTGTCTTTTCTTTGTCCGCATGTTTTAGTAATGGAAAAATATAAAACCGATAGAAAGTATCATTGTATTTGTTTTGTGGGTTTTTTAGACCAACTCTGGGACCAGAAAATACGGTTTCACTTTTAAGTTCAGCGGGGATTACTGATAATCTTGAATTGTTAAATACAGAAGTTTCTTGCAGTTCGGCATAATCGTCAATTTTTGCTAATTCACAAATCTTTTCAACAACTTTTGAAGGACCATATATGTATTCCTCAGAAGGTAAAAGTTGAATTGCACGGATAAGTATGCCACCCGAAAAACCTTCTTCAGTATTGCCAAATGTTAAATCAAGTCCAATGCGGTTATGAGGTTTAAATTTCAATGAAGGTTGGCTTCGGTGAAAATACCATTTTCCAAATTCGGCTTGTATCGGATCACAATGAACTGAAATATCATTGTGATATTCTTTATTAAACCCATAACACTCTATTTCTGCGAACCGAATTTCATGGGTTCCTGCCAAACAAACGTGGTTATTCATTAAGTCATTTGCGATTCTGTTGAATTCGATGCTTAGATTTTCATGGATTTTACTAATTTTTAGTAAAGTGCTCATATTTATATTTTTAAATTGATAATACGAAGTTGTTTATTAATTTTAACCCCACTGCCCTATCCACTCCAGATATTCAAGAATTAGGTCAACTACCTTCTTTATTTTCCGCTGGTCCATTTGATAATCAATGGATACCAAATACTGGCTGACTGCTCGTTTCAAATCTCCATCCCCAATCATCTGACCTGATGAATAGTTCCATCTTAACCTGAATCCATTTTCGATGTGATTAAATTCTTGCTTACTCAAAGGTAGCAATATCCCTCGTTTTACATATTGAAAAGCACCCTCAATAGTGATTGATTCAGCCCTGGTCAATACTTCAAAATCATAAAGTGAAATCAACCTCTTTTGGGCTTTAATAGAAAATGTAAGAAACTGTTTCATGACAAGTAGTTTGTCCGAATCATCTATTTTCAAATCGACAGGTAGACTGAACTTCCAGTACTGATGTAATGGTTGTGGTGTTTGGACTGTACCATCTGCCAGATCAACTAAACAAGTCATCGGGTCATCGTACATTCCTTCTGAATTTCTCCTGACTACATAAACTTCATTCATACTCTCATTACCGCTATATTCTTTTGCAACTAAATCAAGGAGATCAATATCCAATTTCTTCATAAACACATTCAATAAATAATAGTTAATAAATTGATATTTAATTAAATATGGCTCAAACAATGCAAAATTGCGAAACGGATTTGAAAGAAACAAATAGTATATTTCTATAATGCTTATTAATATTATGTTTGCGAGAATCTAACCCTTGAAAGGCTTATCGTGGGCGGGAAAGAGTGGTGAATAACTTTTTGGCTTATGAAATATTTATAAGTAATTAAATATTAATATGTTATAATGATACTAATATCGCTATTATCAATTTAACACTATTGATAATAGAATCTTGTTTCTTTGTGTGTCAACCCTTGTCTGCCATAAAGTTGGGCTGTGTAATCAGTTTGTGACTAATGCCTCTCTGACTTCTTCTGCAAGGAAAAAAACTTTCCTCCCAACCCTATGTTGTTTTAAACGACCTTCCTTTGCATATCGCCAAAGAGTGGTTGAGTTAATTTCAAGCATTTGACAAACCTTATATAAGTTTAGATCACCATCGGATCCTTGTAAAATAATGATATTCTATTCTTTATAAAATTTATTCAATATTTATTATAATAATGGTTGACAAATACAATAAATGTTGTATATTTGTCAACCAATTCCCAAGCATATGAACGCATTAGATTTAAAATTTTTCGGTACTCGCCTCAAACTGGCAAGAAAAATGGCAGGTATGTCATTACAAAATCTTTCTGATGTGGTTAAAAATATTGTTACAAAACAAGCATTAAATAAATATGAACAAGGATTGATGAATCCTTCCAATGAAGTCTTATTGGATTTATCGAAAGCCCTAAGGGTTAAACCAGATTTTTTTCTAAAACAAACTGTACTTGAACTTGGATTAATTTCATTTAGGAAAACTTCGAGTTTAACGAAAATGGAAGAAGATTCTATAATTGAAAATGTTCGTTTTTATATAGAACGATTCACTGAAATTGAGACTCTTTTGGGTCTGGATCAACATTTTGATAACCCACTTGATGATTTATTAATAAATACTAAAGAAGATGTCGAACATGCCGCCAATAAGTTAAGAGAGAAGTGGGAACTTGGTTATACTCCAATTCCTAATATTATTGAAATGCTTGAATTAAAAGGCGTTAAAGTGTTTTTAATCGATAATGAAGACACATTTGATGGACTCGCTGTTTTAACTGAAGCGGGAGGACCCGTTGTTGCAATAAACACTCGCAATAAGCCTACTGAAAGAATAAGGTTTACTATCATTCATGAATTAGCACATGTCCTTTTGAGATTCGGAGATCATATTGTTCAGGATAAAAAGTTGGTTGAAAAACTTTGTCATTATTTTTCAAGTTGTTTTCTGATACCCAGTAAGATGCTGATAAAAATGATTGGCGGAATTCATAGGAATTACATTAAGATTAACGAATTGATTTCAATTAAAGAATATTTTGGCATATCAATAAGGGCGATCGTCCACCGCCTCAGTGAGTTAGAAATAATTACTGAAAATTATTACCAAAGATGGATGATCTTCATGAGTAAAACCTATGGGCAGAAGAATGAACCAGGTAATTATATGGGGCAAGAAGCACCGAAACTCTTTGAACAATTAATAAATCGTGCTCTGGCAGAAGAAATTATTAGTCTTAGCAAAGCGGCTGCCTTACTTAATTCTGATACTTATGAAATTAGAAAAGGGTTTCTTAATGTCGATTGAAAATAATATATTTATAAAGGATTCGTGCATTTTATTCGATTTATTGGACCTTGTGCTCCTGGAAGCATTTTTTCTATTGGAGTTTGATGTTTCCACAACACCGTATGTGATTTCTGAGATTACCAATGAGAAGCAATTATCAGACGTTACGCATTATATCCTTTTAAAAAAGTTGGTTATCGATTCTGAAGGCACTTTTGAATCAATACAGGAATTATATCTCGAAAATCCAGGTTTGAGTTATGCTGACTGCTCTGTTTTAGAATTGGCGAAAAGGAAGGATGGGGTAATTCTCAGTGCAGATAAGAGTTTACGCAAAATTGCAACTAAGAGTGAAATTAAAGTGAAGGGTATGTTATGGATTATCAGACAGTTGGTTGAAATGAAACGGATTTCGGTTGAAGTTGCAATTGAAAAATTAAAATTGTATCCCCAGATAAACAGTAGGGTCCCACGAAAAGAAATCATTGAACTTATTAATTACTTAACTGACAATTTATTATAATTCAACCTATCTATGGTTTTTCTAATAAATTCTCCACTATTTCGTGAAACAACGGATTATGATCATGAGGATTCCTTACCTCCTATCGGGTTGGGGCTTATTGCTACTCATCTACAGAATAATCATATCCCCGTGAAGTTATTGGATGCTGTATTTCATAAAACTTCTATTGAAGCATTGAAGAATATCTTAAACCAAACGAAACCTGAATTTATCGGCATCAATATATTTACGACAAACTATGAAATAGTAAAAGAGTTAATTGAGTCAATTGGATTTTCAACTCATATTCTAATTGGTGGTTTAGCGACCAAGGCTCTTTATGGTCAAATAATAGAATGGACTACTACCAATCAAATTGATGTTGTCATTGGTGACGGTGAATTGATAACCCTAGCCCTTGTATCGAACATGATAAACGAAAAACCAATTCTGGAAAGATCTAATCGAAGGGTTTTTAAAATAAATTCCAGTTCTCATTACTTTCTGGCTGATATTTCAGATGTACCATTAGATAGGGAATTCTTCACTAATGAACCTGGCACCAATCATTATGGGGTATTGGAAGCAAATCTGATAACTGGAAGAGGTTGTACACATAATTGTACTTTCTGTGCTGCTGCTAGGCAATTGAATTTGGATACTCGTGTCAGAGAAAGATCTGAAAGTTCTATAATCAAAGAACTTAGTGAAATTCAAAATGAGCATCCTGATGTTCTTTCAATTCGGATCCTGGATGACCTTTTCCTTAAGTCAAGAAAAAGTATAATAAAGGCTGTAACAATTTTTTCAAACTTTAAGTATCAATGGCGTTCAATGGCCCATATCAGCACTTTCAATCATGTTGAACTAAGTGATTTGATTGCTTTAAAGGAAAGTGGATGTAATGAACTTTTTATTGGAATTGAATCTGGTTCTCCAAGAATTTTGAAAGAAATAAATAAAACAGATGATAGAGGTGTGATAATAAGAAATCTAACAAAAATATTTGAATCTGGAATAAATGTTAAAGGGTACTTCATCTTCGGATTTCCTGGGGAAAGATTGGACGATATGAAAAGCACTTACAATCTGGCCTATGATATAAAACAGATTTCTATCGAGTATCATTCCAACTTTAGAACGAGTGTATTTCAGTTTCGGCTGTATCATGGTTCAGAAATATATAACACCTTAAATAAAACACATTGTATTCAATCCTATCAAATGATACCAAATCAAGAACTTACTAGTCTTATTGGTAGAAGTCAGTACAATTTCCAAAGCAGGAATTTCTCAAAAGTTTGTTTACGAACTATTCATAAGTATATTTGCATGACAAATGACTTAAATGGTTCGAGTATTTACTCTGAAGGAACTCCAACGATCCACTAACCTGGGCACAAGAATAAGGTGTAAGGCTTGTGGCTTATATCTTAACCAACTCCCTGCCTGGGATGAAGAGAAGACATCAAATGTTTTCTGGGTGGGCCTTTCAGCAGTTCAATTTGCTGATGATCAAGACAGAATCCCATTGTCTCCCTCCACAAAGTCTGGATCCTTAATTAAAGATATCGAAGAGCCATACAAAGAAGAGATATCGTTCTACAAAACCAACATTGTTAAATGTTTGCCGTTATCGAATGACAAAATTCGTTATCCGTCCAAGCAAGAGATGGAAAAATGTTATCCGAACTTAGAAGCCGAAATTGAAATCCTTAAACCATCATTGATTTTTCTTTTGGGGAAACAAACGGGAACATTTTTACTTGAGAGATTTTCTCGAAAACTCTTATCACTTGATGATGATTTTCATTACGATTCTTTTCTCATTAATGGCATAACATATATTCCAATACACCATCCATCCTACATCTTAGTATACAAAAGAAGGAATGTAAAAGATTATATCAGAAGTATTCAGTCTATTTTTGAAATGTCTTTAATTCCAAGCGTTACTTGCTATTGAAACTTCCGAAAGAGTACTCTTAAATGGTCAGAAATTTCTGTTTATTTTTCCTGTCCCTTATGCATTAATGCATCTCCAATTTCTTCTGATAAGTAAAACACTCTACGACCTATTCGATACTGTTTCAGTTTTCCATCTTTTGAATAACACCACAAGGTCACTTTATTGATTTTAAGCAATTGACAAGTTTCTTCAATAGTGATGAACGTTTTTTGAATTTTTTGATCTGAAATTAAGTTTTGTTGAAGCACTTTTAGTTGTTCTTTAACAACTTCACCAATGATTTCCTTCAATTCGTCAATAGGGAAAGAGATAAAAATCATTCGTTCCTGCATCATTCTGAATGTTAAAAAATTAAGAATTCGATTGACGTTTCCATTTCGGTGTGACCTCAAGTTTTTCTTTCAGTTGATCAGTAGTTTTGTCAAACACCTCTCTCCAATGAATTTCATCTTTAGCAATCGCTTCGTCTAAGCGTAGATGCCAATAAAGGTTATACTCACCCTCGGCAAGTTCAATTTCAACCATCTGGTACCCGTTTCTAAGTCTATGCCTGACATCTTTTACATAAAACGAAGTTCGGCCAATAAATTCATGATAATACGGTACGTCCATTTTCTCCCCAATATGTGGAATGACTGGTAAGTTTTTAAGATCGAACATCACGCTTCCTGAGTATTGGTTTCTTATCCAAATTCGATATTTGACTTCAAGACATTCCATCTTAAAATCTTCTTCTTCTCTTAGATCTTGATAAAAGGACTTCAAGTATTTAGTGAATTTTGAATGTTGTAGACCTGTTTCTTTCAAGATGTCTTTGATTTGAGGCCAATTACCCACCTCAATATCATACTTCTTCTCGTAAATTAATCTGGCTAAGAGTTCATACTCCTTTCCTTTATCAAAGAAATAAGGCAAGGACCAGGACATTGAGACAATATCTCTGAAGATGTCTTTTGGTGATAATTCTTCGGGTATTTATTGCCTTGCCCTTCTTCTAAGCCAGACCAAATAAAGCAGCACAAAAGCAATTATCGGCAGGAACACATCCTTGTGCTTCCTGATATAGCCAAACACCCCTTCTGACTTCATACCTTTCTCCACTATCACAAAGCAATCCTGGCTCACTTGCGCAAGTTTGCGATATCTGCCAACCACTGTATCCCACGGAATCGGCTTACTAACAGGATAAATTAAACTATCTCCACCGACCATTTCCGCATTCGCCAACGCTCCTGTGTTCAATGACACAAATGCTAGTATCACTATCAATTTTCTGACCATAAGGCTAAGGTAACTGGGGGTTGCCGATAAAAAAAGTACCCGAGAATTTTATATATACCCAAAAAGATGCATTCCTCATGTTTACCAAGTTTACCAAATACAAAACCCAGAATGAGCCATTAACTGAAAAAGATTTCTGGACTGAAGAAACTTGCCGCCTTGTTTGTTTTGAGACCAACAACTGGAGCACGGAACTACACCCTAATCTTACTTTGGCAGTGAAGCCCTACCTTCAGGCGATGTCAACAACCTTGCTGCATCCATTTAAACTTCAACATTCTTATATCGATAGCGAGGACAGTCTATACAGAGGTGCAAAGCATCCAAATGCGATTAGTTCTCAGGCACCATTCATCTATGTTGTGGGTCACGGAATGCCAGGTGCAATCGTGTATGATGATTTTTCAGGCTCAGGGTTAGATGAGTTGGTTTTCCCTTTTGAGAGCCAAACAGAGGTCAAAAGGGTAATTTACATAGGAGCGTGTTCTGTATTCGGCAAATCAGATGGTGAATTTCTTGCCAAGCGTCTGTTGGAGCGATCAAAATGCGAAGCAGTTATCGGTTATACTGAGAACGCTGGGTGGTATCATTCGAATTTTACAGAAATGCTTATGATAACGAGATTTTATAATTCACCGAACCCGTTTTATGAACTTGATGGAATATTCAATTCGGTTCTTAATGATTTTGCTCCCGCAAGAAAGATTGGATTGAAGATGTTTTCAAGAAAAAGCATCGGAAATTAGGTCAAACTGTGTCCACAATTTGAAGTTTCTGCAGGAAAATCCTGAGTTTTCGTGAATTTTTCAATGGAAAAAGTAAGAGCGGTTGGATTTTGCGGCTAACAAATGTTGGATGATTGAAATTAAGCGAGGTTTTTTCTTCAAATCCTAGTGTATGTGTTGAGAGTGTGTCCACATGGACTTGGGTTGTTGTGTCGTCCACAGGAAGGTTTTGTGGACACAGACTTGGGAAAGTGTGTCCACAGTATGTGTCCACACGGATTTGTCTGTTGTGTCCACAGATGAACATCTTGAAGATAGACCCGAAGGCGAAGAAGGGATCGCTGTGGGCTGATATTCTGGGGGTTGGTGTTGTGTTGAGGTGAATATTAATGGCGACATATATCACAAAAACAATCGAAGTTGTGCCAAGGTTCATAAAAAAACACATCTCAGGATAGAATGTCCGAAATCTCTTATCTTTACATTAATTACTCCACATCATTTTTGATATCATTGTAATGAGCGAAGAATCCTTCAGACATTATTCTTCATTTTTAAAAGTTGGTGAAAAGCAATACATGGAAAGCCTCATCAACAGGGGGATTGTAACCAATTTCAAATCGTTGCTTACTAAAAAACCCAGCAAACGAAGATATATCAAGACTTTCAAAGAACTTCTAACAATTTATACGAAACGCTAGTGCCCATTTATATGAAAAAGATAACAAGAAACAATAGTGGTTTCACTGAAAGTGAAGAAATAACAATAGTCATACCTGACTATAGAACGTTGTTTTATGGTGATCCTGAATCGCATAAGATTTATGAATCAGAAAATGCAATAATTTTAAATGAACTTGAGAAAGAGTTAAAAGATGTTATTGATTTTGAATTAATTGAAAAACATCCTGCCGAAGACTGTGGAATGGGAGCCCCATTTCCAGTAATATCATTATGGATAACTGCCGCTATTGCCCTTCCAAGTGCTATTGTCAGTACAATTAAGTTAATAGAAATAATCCAGAAGTTTGTAAAGAATATGAGGATAGAAAATGAAAAGGAAAAGCCAGTTTATGGCCTCCCAATTTTTCATCCAATAATTTTAGAAAATTTATGTCATGAAATATTGATCAAAACGTACGGAGATAAAGGATTTAGCCATGTTTTGACGATCGATACATCATTAAAGGATAAATATTACTATTATGGTGTAGTATATTTGATAATTTTCAAATCTAATCATCATGACTTAAATCAAATGACATTTCCGCATTATGAGTTTAGGGTGAAATGTACTGGTGAATTAATTGATTTCCGTGAAGTTATACCCAAAGAAGATGAATTAAAAACTTCATTACCATATGCTGAAAGTGATTCAATTTATAATCAGTTGGTTAATGATAATAATCGATAACAGGCGTATTTCTATTTGTTTTTTAAACTTATTCTAAAATTTTTATCTATATGAAGTACAACAACTTAAATGAAGCAACAATTCACGTTCTTGGAAAATATTGTAATTTTCTGAATGAACTAAAAACTGAATATTTAATCATTGGTGGATGGTCACCATTCTTATTAAACTCCAACCCTATTCAACATCCTGGCACAAGAGATGTAGATGTCCTTTTTCTTGAAGGAGCCACACCTTATGCATTAGAAAATATTATTAAAAACAATATTTCCAATGGATATTTACTGTCCGCAAAACATCAATTTCAACTTTTTGAACTACTTATTGTTAATGACCATGAATTTGTTTTCAATATTGATTTGATGCATCCAAAAGAAAGTAAAATGAGAGGAATGTTTGTTGATCAGTTGGATTTGGCAGTCTTTCTTGATAAAGAACAAACAAAGAGAGCAAAAGCGAAATCAATTATAGGGCCAAATACTGACATTCTCTTTAATCCTTTGTGTAATGAGGAATATACGATTACATATATTGATGATGATAGTCACAGTAAAAACTGTACAATTAGACTTATGAATGAACTTGGTTGTATATTGACAAAAGCCATAAGTTGTACAAAGCAAAAAAGAGAACGAGACTCCCTTGATATTTTCCTTGCAATTAAACAGGCGAGAAATTATGGCAAATTAATTGATTCAACAAATAAATTAAGAAGCAAGAGTAAGGAAATTGTCAAAGCCATAAATGAAATTAAAAGGGCTCATCAAGAAAATGTATTATTCCCTAACATACAACTATTTATTGGCATTTCGCATGAAGAATATTTGCATACGATGGAATCATTCTTTGCAGACTTAACAGTATAATTTAAAAACCGTTTTCAGGTTGGTCGGTATTCAACACGTTTTTACTAACGATTTCGGAAATTAGACGTTGAGATATAAATTGTGTTTTATTGAAATATGATACAATGCCATTTGATTCGGATGAAACATTGAAAAATAATTGAGTTTATCATGAACATAGTTTGGGAGTTAGCCGACGATGATGTGAAGAAAGTTAAAGATTTTGTTGCAAAACACCAGAACCCTGTTGTGGCATCAAGAATTTCACGAAATATAAACCATCAGAACATTCAAATTGACAAAAACTCCGTCATTAAGTGCATGATTATGTGTTTGCTGACCTCACAGCAGCGTTCAGGACCGAATTCTCCAATTGAACAATTCTTGAACAAAAAGCCTTTCCCATTAACAGAAGAAAGCATCTCAACGCAAGAGAATCCCGAAACATTTGTACGAGAAACCTTGCAGAAGAACGGGCTAACTCGATACATTAACAGGATCCCCAATTTCTTTATAATTAATTACAACAAACTTCAGGCTACAAATTGGACCTTGTTAGAAGAACTTAAATACCTTCTTTCAAATCAAACTACTATTGAAGCAGAACGTGTCTTTGCAGATAACCTGGATGACATCTTTAAAGGCTTTGGACCGAAACAAGCACGAAATTTATTACAAGCACTTGGACTTACAAAATTTGAGATTCCGATTGATTCAAGGATAACCTCTTGGTTGAACGACTTCGGGTTTCCTGTTAGTTTATCGTCAGATGCCCTACAAGATAAAGGGTATTACCATTTTGTTTCTGATGGCATACAGAACCTTTGCCATCAAGCAGATATATTCCCATGTGTTCTTGATGCTGCAATTTTCTCAAGTATTGACAATGGAGGCTGGACCGTAGAAAATACAGTCTATTGATTTGGATAATATCACATCAGTAATTTGACATTAAACCCTGTTTATGGAAGAAATGAAGTATCCCTTCGCAATTGAAATTGATGGTGCCAGGGCTGACTGAGACCAACATTGGAGAATATATAGGATTCACAGAATCCTTGGATATGCACAAGCGTTGGCAGATATAGATAACAACGAAGGGTTCTATAAAAGACTTCAAAGCCTTGTTGATGAGAAAGGGACATTATATGTTGCTTGGTTGGCTGAGCCAACAGATGAGGAGAAGGAATATATCAAGAAAGCCTGGGAAAGCATTGTTACAGATTTTGAGACAAACGACATTGAACACCAAACAACCTAAACCAAAACTAATAAATGATGCCATGAAAAGAGAATTGAGTACCACATTTATGACCGACCTTTTAACTGGAAGCCTAAAAAATGTTCTTGCTTTTATCCACAAGGATAATACATTGGATATAGAGATTCGTGAGAAGTTTGTAAACATCTATTATAGAGGTGGAAATATTTTAAGGATCACCGAAATAGGGATCCATTCTTACGAATTTGAATTTGACTCGAACTATCTGCCAACCAAATCGGTAGGGTTTATTGCTCCCAGTTCAGTGACAGATTGGGACCTGTATTTTCCCAAGATGAAACAAGCGATGGATTTCTATTTTTCTAAACATAGAAAAGAAGAAAGGGAATATCAGCAACTGGTGGTGAGGGAAAATAATTACTCATCAATTTCTAATGGTACAGACTATTTTATCATTGACATTGAATATGATAACCATGCTCATGCTCGGTTTGACTTAGTTGCTGTTGAGTGGCCTTCAAAGGCTTCGCATAGAAAATTGGCTAAGGATTACAAGCCAAAATTGGTTGTAATTGAAATGAAATACGGTGACGGAGCACTTACAGGAACTGCTGGAATGAAAAAGCATCTGAGTGATTTCAACCTGTTTATTAAATCACCAGCCTTTGCAATATTTAAAAAAGAAATGCTTGATATGTTTAGCCAGAAAAGAGAATTGGGTTTGATTCCCTGTTTGTCCTCTTCGAAAAACTCAAATCCAATTACTCAGTTTAATGAAACAATCGAATTAGCCTTTATAATTGCAAACCACGATCCTGACAGTACAAAACTTCATTCGGAATTAAAGGGTTGTGGTGACATTCCTGCAAAGTTTATCACTTCCAATTTTATGGGTTACGGCATTTACAACGAAAGTATCTTCAATTTGACTGAGTTTTATCAAAGGCATTCGAAACAATTTTGATGAAGTTTAAAATCCACCGTGGCACCAAAGAAATAGGCGGTTCCTGTGTTGAGGTCTGGACCGAACACACAAGGATAATGCTTGACTTTGGTATGCCATTAGTAGAGAAAAATGGGCAAGAGTTTGATTTCGGTAAGTACAAGCAATTAACGCCTGCAGAATTAATCAAACTTGGGGTTTTACCCGATATTGACGGACTTTATACTGGCACCAATCCTCTCATTGATGGAGTTATTATTTCGCATCCACATCAGGACCACTATGGCTTAATCAATTTCATAGATACAAAGGTTCATTATTTCTTAGGGGAAGCGACACAAAAAATAATTGAACTCAATAATTTGTTCACCTCACAAGAGATTGATATTAAAAACTATACGCATTTTGATAAGGAAGTGCGGTTTCAAATTGGAGACTTTTGGATAACACCATACTGGGCAGATCACTCGGCATTCGATTCCTACTCATTTTTAGTTGAAGCCGATGGGAAAAGCATCTTTTATTCAGGCGATTTCAGGAATCATGGTAGAAAAGCAAACGCTTTTAAATGGTTTACTCATAATGCCCCTGAGGATGTTGACTACTTGCTTCTAGAAGGCACGACCATTGGAAGGGAGGGTAAACCTTTCAAATCTGAGACTGAAATAGAAAACGACTTAGTTGAAGTGGTTAAACAACCTGGGAAAATAAACCTTGTTTACACCTCAGGGCAAAACATTGACAGGATTGTTTCGATTTACAGAGCCTGCAAAAGAACGGGCAAGGTATTGGTTGTTGATGTTTATGTGGCAACAATCCTGAAAGAGTTAAGAAAGTTTGCTGACATCCCTTATCCCTCGGATGAGTTTAAAAATGTGCAAGTCTTATTTCCATTTTATACGAGTAAAAGGCTGGTAGATGAAGGGAACAAGAACATCTTATACCAGTTTAAGAAGTTCAAGATCACCAAACAACAAATAAGTGACAAGGCGCCAGAGATAGTAATGATTGTGCGTCCTTCAATGAAAAAGGATTTAGAAAACATCAAGAATATTGATGGCGGCAACCTGATCTACTCTCTTTGGGAAGGATATTTGCCAAAAGCGTACACAAAGAAGTTCATTGACTATTTGAAAAAACGAAAATTCACGCAGTATGACATTCATACAAGCGGACATGCCGACATTGGTGCACTAAAGCAAATGGTCGAAGCCATAAAGCCGAAAGCCATAGTGCCAATACATACTTTCAGCGGTAGTGAATACCAAAGGATTTTTACTCCTACCCCAGTAGTTGTAATGAATGATGGAGAGATAAAAAAGGTATAATTTTCATATATTAGCCGTCCAAACCCTTACAAAATGAAATCGATAAAATTATCAGACAGTGAATTAACCTTTATTCGGGAGCATTACGAAGCCGAACTTGATTTCGCACAGAACTACATTGTTCAGGTTAAGGAAGTCCTTGCCAAACTTGGCGTTTCCAAGCGATCTTTAGTTGACCTTTCCTCAGAGAAAGAAGTAAAGGTTGGTAAAAAAAGAGGCAGAAAGCCAGGGAAAAAGGTTGTTGTTGATAAACCTGCTCAAAAGAAGCGGGGAAGAAAACCAAAGGCTTTGCCCATTGAACTAAAGCCTGTACCTGGAACATTGGTATCCAAGATTGACAAGAAGGAGACGAAATCCGCATTGAAATTAAAAGAGAAAGCAAAGGCAAAGCCGAAATCAAAGCCTGAGAAGAAGGTTGTTGAGAAAAAGAAAAAAGTTCAACCTGCAAAGCAGGAAATCAAAGCGGAATTGAAAAAAGAAGTCAAGAAGTCTTTCAAAAAGAAAGGTGCAAAAAGGAGAAACAGAGGGAATGTATTTCTGGCACCACTTTCAAAGCCACTAAAAAAGAAAGAGCCAGTGGTTGAGCCGCCTGTGGATTCACTTCCACCACCAGAAATTCCAATTCCCCAGATTCCGAAAGAACTTCCACCTCCAGAAGTTTCGACTCCCCAGGAGACTAATGAATAGTCAAAGAAACCTGTCCAATTCGGATGGGCTTTTTTTCTTCGGCAGGTGACCGTAAATTAGCCTTAAAAACGGCTTATGACATCGGAAAGAGAACAATTGCTGGAAGAAACAATTAAGGAGATGTTGATTGCTAAAATGCAATCTTCGGAGGAAAGAGATAACCTCCTTGAGAAACTAGTTCGCCAGTTCATAAACGGGAACCCTCATAGAATAATGGTATTTGAACCGTTTATGTCCGAACCAATCAAGAAGCGGTTCCAGTTTGAGTTGGATATGGAAAAGTTTACAGGACTATGAAACCCAAGTTTATCTTCAATATAGTTGTTGCCTAACTTCTATTTCCTAAATCCAATTGGATTGACGTGTCTGACTTGGTGAAAATCCCTCTCTTCCTGATTATAGATTGCGGTCAATGTCATTGGTTTATCTATCCTTTCTTTGAAACCCAGTTTTTGCGATAGTTGATATGCTTTTTCAACTGTCAATTCCTTAAACTCATATTTGGCAATAAGCCTACCTTTTCTCAGTAGGGCATTATCAATTTTTGAAATGTCTGTATTGAAAGAGCAAATAACCTGAATATTCAGGCAATCTGAAAGGAGACCATCTGAAATATTCAGTAATGCTGTTACAGGCGAATGTCCATCCTTTTCTCTGTCTACAACAATATTCTCTGCATCTTCTATGACAAAGATTGAATTAGGGTTGTCGATGAGAATAGAAATGAGTTCAGGGTTAGTAATTGTTCCTGCCATGTTGGGCGGTAGAAAAATGACATCTTTTCTTAAAGAAGATATAAGGTAACGAATATAAGAGGTCTTGCCTGTGCCTGGTTTCCCGTGTAAAAGCACAATTCCCTTGTCGTTTTTTCTTGATAACCGCTTCATGATGGTTTGATGAATTTCTTTAAAATCATCATTGTAGTTATCCTCAAGTCTCATGCTGGGCTTTAAAATTTGAAGGGATTTCGTATCAATTCCGTGGTTTGTATTGACCAATAAAGACATTTCAGGTTTACGTCTGGCTTTCCGCTCTTTAAATCTCTTGATTCCCTTTATGACCGAATCGACTTTTGAGATATCTGTTTTTCGAAATAAGAATCGAACAACAGATTGATTTGTATCGAAATAGACAATCAGATCGTTAAATATGATATAAAAGATGTCATCATACTCGGCATTTTTACTCCTGTGGTTAAAATACCTTTTATCGAAATATACATCCCTGATTTCTGCCTTATAGGTTTCAACGAACCATGCATTGGCTTTTTTACAATCGATATTAATCTCGTGGATGAAATTTGGAATTGAATTGAAGTGTGCAAGAAACAAATTGAACTCATTCAGATAAAATCCTCTTCTATCTGAGAACACCTCTCCTAAATTCATTTTTGAAGATGTTTGCTCAAGATTGGCTGTCTTGGCTTGTAGTTGATTTAAGTTGATTGATACAGATTTCATAACGGTTATTTTCCATGAAATACAAAGGTAGATTTGACCTGCGCCAAATTATGGCGCAGTCTAAAACACAGTCGATTTTCGCAACCCCGTCACATTTTGGCGTAGTCAATCAATACATTTGCCAAAATTTACAACCTTTATGGAAACGATTGAATCTTTAGTCTCTGAGTTGAATGACCTCTGTAAATGCTACATCGCTGAAAAGGAAGAGTTTAAGGATTTGGAAAAAATACGTAAAGTGGTCTTGAAAATAAAGGACATTGGATATAATATCGTCAGTCCCTTATCAGAATTAACACTTCCTGAATATGACCTTCTTTCTGATGAAAGCAAACAGGATTTTACAAAAATGACTGAAATCAAGAGATTGAAAATGGACGCAATAGTGAAACAGGAATTTGAACGGGCAGCAGATTTGAGAGATGAAGAAAGAAAATATATCTTAAAAATCAAGATCGATTTCCTCAATGCTAATCAAAATCAACATTTTATTGTCGCAGGTAAATGTTCAGACTTGATTCTATTCAATGACCCTGAAAATGTATTGATCGCACTTTTCAAAAAATAACCTATGAGAAAAGTAATAGAAGTCTGATTTTGGTGAAAAGTGCTAATTTTACTCCAATATGGCAAAACAAGATTACATACTCCGCTATCTGACTATCATCAAGAAACTTCGTAAAAATAGAGAAGCGACATTTGAAGAGATAAAAGAGTACTTAAGGGAAGAATCAGAGATCCAGGATCGTCCATTCTCAATTTCAAACCGAACATTTCAAAGAGATCTGAACGAAATACGGACATTGTTCAAGATAGATATTCAGTTCAATTTTTCATCAAAGGTTTACTACATCGCTGATGACCAACAGTCGGATCTTAATAACAGGATGTTGGAATCGATTGATACGATCAACTCGTTAAAACTGGCGAGTGATATAACCCGATACATGATTTTCGAGAAGCGAAAAGCCAAGGGGACTCAACATTTTTACGGACTCCTTCATGCCATCAAGAACAGGATTGTCATTAACCTTACCCATCAAACATACGCATACGATGAGCCGACTGAACGGCTTGTTGAACCTCTTGCTTTAAAAGAGTCAAAAGGCAGGTGGTATCTTTTCGCAAAGGATAGGAACGATAAGAAACTCAAAACTTTTGGTCTTGACCGTGTTAATGGCTTTGATTACACTGCTTTTCGCTTTGATTATCCGCCAAATCTTGATGTGTACGAGGTTTTCCATAATTGTTTTGGAGTCATCAACCCAGAGGATGGGAAACCTGAGGAAGTCATATTGTCCTTTGACCCAGAACATGGAAAGTATATCAAGAGTTATCCTATTCATGAATCTCAAACCATTCTTGTTGATGATGAGGATGAATTAAGGATCAAACTTTACCTGTACATCACCATCGATTTTATAATGGAACTTCTTAGTAATAGAGACACTTTCCGAATAATTTCACCAAAGCGTTTGAAGGATGAAATAGTTGAGATCCACAAGAACGCTATTGCTATAAATGGATAAAGATGAGATTTTACTCATTGGATGTTGAAACTGCAAATCCTGACCAGGCTTCGATCTGTCAGATTGGTATCGGAGTCTTCGAGGATGATAAACTTGTAGATACATGGAAATCATACATCAATCCTCAGGATTATTTCCATTGGAGGTTTATTGAGATACACGGGATAGATTCTTTAACTGTAAAAAGAAAGCCGACCTTTCCAAAAGTATATCCAAAACTCAGGCGGTTACTTGAGAACAATATTGTAGTGCATCATTCACCATTTGACAGAATTGCATTCCATAAGGCTTTTAATAAATATGGTTTGGAACCCTTTGAGGCAAAGTGGTTAGATTCTGTGAACGTTGCTAAACAAGCATTCGGAGATGGTAGCCTAGAAGGAGGTTATAATTTGGCTAACTTGGCTGCTTATTTGGATATTGAGTTTCGACATCATGACGCACTTGAAGATGCTATTGCTTGTGGGTTAATAATCATTAAAGCAAATTCTCTTTTGCAATTAGACATTTTTGGGCAATAAATGTAGTAGTTTTCTAATGGACGATTCCAAACTTTTTGAATCTATTGAATTATTGATATCGGATTTCTCCATACTTTGGGTAAAGAAACTCAACAGTATTGAAATCAATTACAATCAGATAATTAATGATTCCACTATAATTTACTCCCGAAATTCTTTGCCTCAGAATAGTTTTTTCTCTTCTGAAACCGATAGTGATAAGGTCTTGATTGATGATAGAGGAATAAAAACTCATAACGGTCTTTCTCCTCTTTTAATAGCAATATTTAATAAATCTGAAAGAATAAATGAAAGACAGCAACAATGTTTTTCCAATTTAAATGAAGATTTTACCAAAATAGCAAAGTTTATTTTCATTAATCATTCAGAAAATGTAAAGACCAGTCAAAACTTTAATACATTAAGACTTTTCAATATTGACGAAACAATCCATAGTAGGCTTTTAGAGAAGTTATTAAATCCAAAATCTAATCATGGTCAGGGGAAATTATTTTTATTAGAATTTCTTAAATTATTAAAGATTTATCAACCCGAGATTGGTGAATGGTGTATTACTGAAGGAAAAGGGAAAATTGATGTTCTGTTAAAAAGATATTTTCCTGAAAGTATTGTTATTATAGAAAACAAAGCAAAATGGGCAGTTGATCAACCGAATCAGTTATATCGGTATTGGCATCAAGAGATATATAACCGTACTCATGAAAAAAGCATCTCATACTATTTAGCAAACGATAACAGATTTAAAATTCTCTATTTATCCCCTAATGAAAATAAACAGCCAGAAATACAATCTCTAACTAGACCAAATTTCAAAAATTGGAAAAATACAAATTTACCTGAAGTTATTCCGCTAAAAGTTGATGTAAAGGCATATAATGATTTTATAATAGAATGGCTCGAAAGGTGTCTAAACAGATTACCAGAAGCAAATAATAGAATGACCGAATTCTTTAAACAATATATTGAAATATGTAAGACACTTTAATTATCTAATTTATGGAAAATCAGGACCTTCTTACGCATGTTATCACCTTATTTGATAGTTTTGAGAAATGGAACGCATTTATTGAATTATCCAATTCAAGGGGGGAAATTCGAAGGCGATATTTTGATAGACTCAAGTCAGCATTGGTCAAATCTTTTATAAATGATCAAACTGACTGGTGTTTTCAGCCTTTCAATACTGAGCAATATAGATGGTTCTTGAAAGAATTTGGATCGGAATCAATTTGTCTTTTATGGCGAGTGTATGATTTAGTACTATGGTGCAACCCTCAATTTACAGATGTGCAAAAAGTCAAAGATCTTCTTAATTCACCAGATTATAATACCATTTTTAATTGTTTTGAAACTCCAGACTCACAATCGTTTCCTAATTTACATCATTTTTGTGAAGAACGTCACAGATTCAAGTTTAGCGATGGAAATGTCTATTCAGCACCCGATGAAGAGAATCATGAAAAACTTGCTTGGTTCGCTGGTAACATGACAATGGAGATGGTAGAACAAATATCTACAAAGATTAAGCGATTCCAAACCCCAGAAATAACTTCTCTATTAAAAGAATTAAATGATAAATGCAAAAAACCCATGTGAGTTGATTTTACAATAAAAAATAAAGTGCGATTATAATAATGCTGAATTCAATTGATTTTAATCTCTGAAGACTTAAAAAGTAATCTGTCATGAAAGACAAATTTCTGAGAACGTTGAATTTTGACAAATTATTAAAGTATCCTGATAAATTCCCAGTTAAAAATGATTATCCTGTTCCAATAAAATGTAAAGGATTTTGTGTCGATTGTGAGAAAAAAGGGATAATTGACAGGATAGATACCTCCTTGACGTATATTTCGCATGGTTGTAAAACGGAAGATTATATTTCTATCCTTGGCAATATGCCTAATACAAATGTAAATGATAAAAAAGTGATGTTTGTTCTTGAACAGCCAGGAGGTAATTTAAGGTATGATCTTGGTGAGTGGGTTGAATTTGAAGGAGTAAAAAAATATCCGCCTGTTAAGCATTATTATTGGACACCATCTTCAGATACTTGGCTAACAACAATACCTGATGTTCAAAAAGAAAAAAATTTCTATGGTAACTACTTCGGTTATCTGATTAACAAATATGGGTTTTTGAATTGTTACATCACAAATGCAATAAAATGTAAAATTGAAGGCTCATCAAGGTACCCAAAAGAATATTACAACGTTGCAGATAACTGTAGATTTAATTTTCTTCAGATGGAATTTGATTACTATAACCCTTCAATTATTTTATGTTTTGGTGATGATGCTGCTGTGCTAACGAAGAGATTGAGTGGTTTATCTAATGTGGTTATCTGTGAGTTGTACCATCCATATGCCATATCCTCAGCCAAACGAAACGGGCAAACTCAGGAAGAGAGGTTTGCTTTTAACGAGAAAGAAATAGAAACCAAGATTAAAAGTTGATTTCTATCAAGTTCTACTGTTTTCTCTGATTATTACAAGTTGTCATAAACATCCTGGATTTCCTTATCCCGAATACCTAAGTAAATCTTGGTAGTGCTGATATTTGAATGGTTGAACATCTCACCTAGCAGAATCAGACTCTTTTCCGAGTTGTCATTATTTTCAAAGATGCGCCTTCCAAAACTCTTCCGCCAGGAATGGCTTTTAATGGTGCTTGGATCCTTGACAACTTTGTAATCTTTGACAATCTTCTTCAGGTTACGATTGATATATTGGACGGAGATTGGCTTCTTTCCGAATCGGTTGAGAAAGATGAGCCCATCTTTTTTCTTTGGATTCAAGATTTCGTAGTTCCTATTCACGGACTCTTTCAGCGATGGATTTATTTTTATCTTTCTGTATTTCCCTGTCTTTTTCTCGGTCAATTCAAGAAAGTCATGGCCATATATATAGGACCACTCCAATTTGAGAATGTCCGAAATCCTCAAACCTGTAAAAACTCCGACACAAATGAGCAGGCTCATCTTGTTCTGACCGTCTCGTTCCAACTTCAGGATGAGATCCTGGATTTTATTCCATTCAACGTAATCTGATTTCGTCTTTTGTCCTTTCAGTGCCATAGGTAGATTTTTAGGTGCGGCCAAACCTACGGTGATCATGTTTCAGAAAAAAATACGAAAGATGGAAAGTGAAACTTGACTTCTGTTAATGTTCAACTATGTTCTTGTATGATGCAGATTATGTGGCAGGTAGGAGAAATTGTTTCACTTTATTCAAGAAGTGAACCTTGATGATTTACACTTAAAAATGAAGTTTCCCTTAAAAAGTTGACAATAATATGGTTTCGGATAAATAACCTACATTTGATATGTAAATTCGGGACATGGTTTGAGGTAAAAAGCAGTTGAAAATTGAAACCGTGAAGTTCCATCATAAAATGAAATAAATCTGACATAAAAAGAAAATCATAAAATATTCGCCCATATCGTGGATTACTAATTCTATTAACAACCATGGTAAGAAAAAGAAGAATTTGGTCAATACAACTGGAGTTACTTGAGAAAGCAAAGGAAAGTGCTCTTGCTGGCGTAAAAATATTTAATGATCCTCTAATCAAATTCAAATCAGAAAGTTTTGTTGTGTTGGTGATTATTGCTTGGACCTATTTACTTCATTCATATTATCGTTCCAAAGCGATTGATTACAGATACAGTGAAATGCAAGGGAAAAGACGCAAATTTGATAAAACCAAACGTGGTAGTTTCAAATTTTGGGAATTGGAACGTTGTCTTAATGATGAGCACTGCCCTATAGACAATAATGCAAAGAATAATTTGATATTTCTAATTGGATTAAGACATGAAATAGAACATCAGATGACCCTCTCTTTAGATGAATACATAAGCGGACGGTATCAGGCTTGTATTCTTAATTTTAATCAGTATTTATGTTCCTTATTTGGAAAAGAACATTCATTGGAAAGCAATTTGTCCTATTCTTTGCAATTTATTGAATTATCTAATGAACAAATACGTGGGATAAGACCTAATGCCGAAATCCCTGTAAATCTTAAGGCCTATATCGCTGAATTTGATGATAAACTAAGTCCCGAGGAGTACAATAGCCCCAATTATTCATTCCGATTGCTCTTTAGTCGCAAATTAGTAAATCGTCCAGGACAAGCCGACAAGGTAATTGAGTTTATAGATCCAAATTCGGAATTAGCCAAAACAATTGATACTGAGTACTGGGTAAAACGTGAGGTTGAAAGAAAAAAATACCTGCCAGGAAATGTTGTTCAAGCATGTAAAGCGAAAGGCTATAGAAAATTTAGAATAAAGGAGCATACAGATTATTGGAAACAAGAAAATGCTAAAGATCCAAGTAAAGGATTTGGTGCCCAGGTTGAAAACAATTGGTATTGGTATCAGAATTGGGTTGAAAAATGTATTGCTCATTGTGAAGAGGAAGGTGAGAAATATAAATGAATGAGTGATCAAGGTGTAATAACCCGCAATTGTACAACCACAAAGTATACTAACCAAGAATCATTGTTAATCAGAGTCTTTGACGGTTATACTTATTCCAAAGTTGTTTAGAATAAGCATACTAAACCAATCGAATATGAATTATCATAAAACGGAATATCGTAAAGATCCCGCCTACCCTTTTGGAAAACGTTTCATAGTTAAAATTGAACATTCAGGGCTAAAGGAATCTCTCATTCTAAAAGGTGGGGACAAGGAAAAACTGCAAAGTAAAGTAAAAATACAGTTTAAAAAATGGGATTCGAAATTTGAAAGCATAGAAAAGAAAAAGAATAAAAATGCTTCGGAACAAGAATCATTGGAAAGGACGCAAAAAGCCAAGGTTAAATTAATTGAAATTGAGAGCATCTTGCAGCAAGGTATAACTGTTACTCATAAAATAAAATGGGGCGATCTAAAGAAGAAGGATGAATATAGCAAACCAAACCCAAAAGAAAAATTAGATGCCGAACTAATAAAAATTAGAAAACCATCTAATCATGAAATAAAGAGCATTCCCAGAGAACCTGATCCAACAGATCTTGAATTCATTCCGAAATTTTCCTTAATTGAAAAAACATTTAAATCTTTAAAGAATAATAAGATTAATGAATGTAACAAGAATTTTCAAATGGCTCATTCAGTCTGGGTAGAAGAGAAGAAACAAATTGATGCACTTAACTTGAAACTGAAATCTGATTTTGAGCAAAAAATGGTAGATTATGAGAAAAAGCGAGATCAGGTTATGAAAAAATACGATGAATTGGAGAAAGCATGGAATGAAGATGTTCTTGTGTATGAGGAGAAGCAAAAGAAATATAACAGTAAAATTGACCAGTTCAAATCAGAATATACGAGGAAGGAAACAAAGGCTGTTCAACAATATTGTGAACGTGTCTTAAACAATAGCCAGTATCCAAAATCCTTTCCGAAATATTTTGATTTAGCCTATATTCCAACAACAAAAATCATAATTATTGAATATGCTTTGCCCTCACTTGAAAACATCCCAACTTTAACCGAAGTAAGATATATTGCCTCTAAAAACAAATTTTCCGAGATACATCTCCCAGATGGACAATTAACCACTATTTATGACAGTACTATATACAAAATTGCCTTAAGGACAATCCATGAAATATTTGAAGCCGATTCAGTTGATACAATCGAAGCAGTTAACTTTAATGGATGGGTAAAAACCCTTAATAAGGCTACTGGAAAAAATGAAAATACTTGCATCGTGTCAGTCCAAGCAAGAAAAAAGGAGTTTATTGAACTAAACCTTGCAAAGGTTGATCCAAAAACATGTTTTAAAACATTAAAGGGTATTGGAAGTAGCAAACTCAGTGGAATTACGGCAGTACAGCCAATTTTGCAAATAGATAAGGCAGATAAACGAATTGTCGATTCACGTAATGTTGATTTTGATTCTTCATCCAATCTGGCTGTCATGAATTGGGAAGATTTTGAGCATTTGATTAGAGAGTTATTTGAGAAAGAGTTTACAATCAATGGTGGTGAAGTCAGAGTCACACAAGCCAGTAGAGATGGAGGAGTAGATGCCATCGCCTTTGACCCCGATCCCATACGGGGTGGGAAGATAGTTATTCAAGCAAAGAGATATACCAATGTCGTTGGTGTTTCGGCAGTTAGAGACTTGTATGGAACAGTCATGAATGAAGGAGCAACCAAAGGAATATTAGTGACAACGGCAGATTACGGTTCAGACTCATATGAGTTTGCTAAGGGGAAGCCATTAACATTATTAAATGGCTCAAATTTATTGCATCTATTAGAAAAACACGGTCAAAAAGCAAGAATTGATATAAAAGAAGCAAGAAGACTCATGTATAACAAATAATTCAGGAGTTAAGATTATTAAGAGTAAAACAACTTGTTTAAGGTTAAATAAATGATAGAATTTATCCAGTGAGATATTGTCTATTCTCAAGCAGATTATAGTAACCGTGTGTGTCATTTATTAGGCATCCTCATAACCTTGCGCCTGACCTTATCCTCAAAATGGACGACCAAAAACATTATTTAATTTTTCCTACTTTAAATTTTTATGAACGAGGACATTATCTCAAATGTAGTTCAAAGAACAGTGCATTTATATGCATCAAAAAATGACGTTTTCAAAGGACAAGCCACGGGATTTTTTATTAAATATCGAAATACTTATTTCTTAATAAGTGCTGCACATTTTGCAGTTCTTAAGGATGTCACATTTAACATTGTTAATGGTCATCCTAAAGACCAAGATGTTAAACTATCAATTATTAAGGAATTAAAGTTTAAAAAAATACGACCCGTTGATCTTCTAAAATTTCAATCAATTGCAAATTGGATTACTGATGATCTATATTGCGATGAAGAAACATACTCCTCCCAAGAAGATGTATGCTTTGCAGACTTAGACACTATCCCAGATATTAAGCAAGTTCATCAAAAATTGGTTATTGGGAACAACTCATTTTACATACATGAAGGTCTAAAAACATTCACTAAAACAGATCTGACGACAACACCAAAAAAAGGTGATCTTTACTTCACTTATGGGTTAACACGAGGAAAAAATAAAAGGTTCGGTGCCACAACAGATAGTTTTTATTACGGTCTTAAATTTAACCAATATTTAGAAAATAAGTTTTATATGTTCAAAATAAATAAGACATTTAACAAAGATTATAATTTTAAAGGGTTAAGTGGGGGGCCAATTTTTAATCAAAAATTAGAAATTGTTGGAATTGTGACATATGGGATTGACCCCTTAGACATTGAGAATATTTATGTGACCCCTATATCTATTGTAAAGAATATGTTGGATAATAGATGTTTTCATCCCTAAAAATAATAGATCGTTATTCATATTCGCCAGAATAATATCTCCTTCTTTTTATTACTTCATTGAAAATATTCTGCGGGACTTTTTTTGTTCGGGTGATCTTCCCTACCCTTGCCGAACACCAAAAAATCTCGCAAATGAAAAAATCAGAAAAACAACACGAGGCTAACAAACCCAAACCCAAAGTTTGCACCAAGTGCAACACTGAAAAACCCATCGAAGATTTCCGCACCCACAAGAGCGGTTATGTTTTGAATCAGTGCCGCAGTTGTGAAAAGGAAATTGCGTTAGCCAGGAGTAAGGCCAAGAAAGGCACTCCAGTCCCTGTAACATCATCCACCTTCATCATCACAACCAAGAAAGGCAAAGAGTTCCAGGCATCAATGGAACCCACTCCTGGAAGTCGTAAAGCAACCAACGGTGAACACACTCTGTATTTTCCTTCAGAAACCACAAGGGATGAATCCCGCTCAGCGTTTGCAACGCATTTCAGTTGCCCAATGACTGGCATCAGTACTGAGGTTGTTGAATAGCCTCATTCCCTTATGTACAAGGTCGCATTCGGATTAGCCGTTATGTGTTCAGTTCTATTAGCATTGGTGAGATGGCTATTCCCTGCTTTACCATTATTAGTAATGTCCTCATCTTTTGCCGTATTGGCAGCATTTGTCATTATCGGATGGATTCTTGAAGCATTGTTTGAGTTGTTCAAGGTGATCCTGAACCCTGGAATTGTGATTCTGATAATCTATCTAATACTGAAACTCATCTGAAATATGCCCCAAAAGTATGTAAAGGTTCATTGGAAACAAGTTGAAGACTCAACACCAAGGCTTATAAGTGTGGATGAAAGTACGGTCATTGATGATGATTTTATTCAAGCCCTGGAATCAGGTACTAAAAATAAGGTGCTAAGGGTACAATACTACGAACCCCCGCCACGATACCTCGTAATCGGTTTGACAAATCTCATTATTAAAGGTGTATCCCATCCTTCGCTTTTCTTAGAATTGACCACCAGCCTTGTTGACCTGGAGCCACGCTCAGTTTTACTCTTAACCTGCCTCGGTTTCTATGATTTCAATGAATTGGTGTATGATATAGTTCGTTCGTCATGGGAAGGCTATTGGAAAGAACAAGTTTCCAAGGATGAGAAGGTTTACACACTCTTTTTTACTGAGGACCAGCATGATATTGATCAACCATTCATTCTTGACCTCATATTTAATATAATGACGACACATTTCGTGCAACGAAGTGAAAATCAATCAGCATCAACTCTTATTCCACAACAAATTTGGGAGAATTGAAAAAACAAACTGCAACGAAGCCAATTTCAACCAATGACCTTGGCTCATTAGTTGAAAATATCAGTTCAGTTTGCCGCCTTGCATGCAAGTCTCAACTTTCACCAAAGTTCTTTGAACAGGTAGAACCAAACTTTAAAGTCATTTCACATTTTTTAGGAGTGACGGAAATGGAGTCGGTTCTGTTCTGTGTGATTCTGAATATCAATCTAACATCTGAAAGTGTTGACCTGCTTGATATTGCACGACTTTTAGATTTATCCCCTATTGTTGCCTTCACGCTTCAGCCAACCCTTGTTTGGTTAGTAAAAAAGCACCTTATTAAGATTTATCCAGACAACACGAACAGCCCAAGGAATCGCAAGAGATCCAAGTTAACAACAGTAGAATATTATATCTCAGACGCATTGTTTGATTCAATTTGTTCTGGTGAAAAGTTCATTCAACCAGGCATAAAAAAGGCAGGTACAAATATTGAACTGTTCGGTTTTTTTAGGGAGCAATTCCAGAGTCTACTTGATGGAACTATCACGTTTACTGAATTATCTTATTCAATCCAATCTCTTTTGGAGAACAATCCAAATTTGCAGTTCGTACATGAATTGGAGAAGATTGGACTTGATGAGAAGTCGCAATTGTTGTTTCTAAGTGTTTGCTGCGAATTCATTGACATTGTAGATGATATAAACTTATCGCACCTTATCACTCTCCTGTATAAGAATGACTTCCAAAATCAGATGAGAACAAGAAAATCATTTTTAAACAACACAAATCCGCTGCTTGAAAAAGGACTCATAAAAATTGACTCCGATGCTTTCAGATGTGCTGGCTATGCTGATTTAACAGATAAAGCCATTAAAATGCTGCTTCCTAACAGGCATCTTGGTTAACTTCAATTGAGAACATGAAAAGGTTTCTGCTAATATTGACTTTCAGGGTTCTGCTGACGATGCACACAGAAACTTTCTGCTTTATCTTCCTATGTGTTTTGATAATCATTCCGAGTTGGCTTCTGCATGGAACCTTAGGACTCATTATTGCTATCAATGTTACGCCTGTTGCTCATTCCTGCTTCTATCGAAAGATTATGCTGAATGAGGATGGGACAGTAAAAGATAGGAAAGCAATTGAACAAGAACTTGAGCGGCTTATAAAACATTGAATTCATCAGTATTTATACTATGATGGCTTATGTGAAGATGCAGTTTGCTGAGATGTCGGATGAAGTGAGAAAATCTGTGTTTGTGAAGGTCAATTGAGATATGTGAACTCGACACTTTTGCGATGGTGTTGATGTGGTAATTCTGGAATAATGAGATTTATTCATAGAAATGATATATTTAAATTTTCACAAAAACTGGTTCTTTCAATTTCTTTTCAGTTATATACTGATACACTTTTGCATTATTGACGATAAAACCAGAATAACCTGCTTCTTTTAAAAGCAACACTGCAATTAACTTTTGAAGTCGAAGTGTAATATGAAATAATTCCTTAAATTCGAGTTCATAACTGGTATCCAATCCTAAATAGTCATCTCCATGAAGAAATTTATTTCTGTGAATTATAAGCAAATCTTCTTCTTCTTTTGATAAAGTATAACCAAAATTTGCAAATGGCTCTACAAGTTTTTTATTGTTTGTACCCCGATTAAAATTATATAATTTTGTAATTATCCTTTCGAAATTTGCATTATATTCTTTTTCTTCCAATTCAGATAATGAAAGAGGTTTATTTCTTTTTTTAACACTACGTATTTCCTTGACTGATTTTCTGACAATAACCTTAAGTTCTTGTTCAATTTCAGTATCATCAATGATTTTGGGAGGTGTTTCATCTCCACCAGTTAGTACTTTAGTCATATTTTCAAGTGCTACAAATAATGTTGGCACTTTCATTTCAAGAGTAGTTACAGTATTAGAAACAAATAAAATAACTGCTCGTAAAATACCACCTTTGGTACATATTAATTCACATAATCTTTCAAACACATCACTTGGAAACTCTACCATATAACGTTTTAACTTGCTATCATCAATGCCGATTGTTTGACCCGAACTATCTGTCTTGTACTTGATTTTCCTACGAATTTGTTCAAAATTGTAGGGGTTCGTTGTATGGATTAGAAACCCGCCATAGATCCCACCGCCAAGAATATATGTCAAAATACTCTTTGGGTCAATAAAGTCGTGTGAATTAAAGGTTAAGATATATATTTCCCGACCATGATAATCACCCTTTAAAAATGCATAACTAAGCATAATAGAATTGACTGCCAGTTTGAAAGATTCGATGGGCTGCTTACTTAGACAATCAATCACAAAATAGATTTGTTTATTTTTTTCTCGTTTGATAAAAAAATGATACTCAGATTGTATAATGTTAATTTTGATTAGAGGTTCGAATGTGGTTTTACCATCAATGGAGTAATGCCAACCTGTAAAATTGCCCCGTAATGATGCATCTTTATACAATGGAATGATGGCTCTATAATATCTGTTTTTACTATAATATATTTCTTTCTTAGTTGAAAGTGATGTGATTTCACCTGTTACTTCTTTCTCAAGTCTAAAGTCTTCAAAGTCGTGATAATTAATGTTTAATACTATTAAGTTTTTCCCGCTTGAATGAAGTTTGATATTTCTACTATCAAATTCAATTTCAGTTTTCCTGTTAACTTCTAATTCTGCCTCATTTTGAATACCTTTTCGAATTAGAGTCGTAACCTTAAATGCATATTTTTCTTTTTTTCTCCAAATCAGCATTTTTCTGTCGCTGTATGCATGTTTTCTTGTTCTATTGACCTTAACAAGAAAAGTTCTTTTCTTATTGATTTCACCAATTAACTCTAATGATTTGAGTGTATTTTTTTCAATTCTCGACATAAGTAAGAATTTTAGAATAGACAAATAGATAACCTCCGAACTAAATGAAGAAGGTATCTTTCGAAAGGATGAGATTATTTTACCTTCACCTTTGATTTAACTTCACCAACAAACTCCTTTGCTGGCTTGAATGCAGGAATCATGTGGGCAAGAATCTTTACAGACGTGTTCTTGGAGATGTTTCTACCAGTTTTTTCTGCTCTTTTCTTCAATTGAAAAGTGCCGAATCCTCGGAGATAAACATTCTCACCATTTGTCATGGACTTCTTGATGGTTTCCATGATGGCTTCAACGGTGGCGGTGACTGATGGTTTTCCGATTCCAGTTTTGTTAACAATCTCAATTATGATGTCTGCTTTCGTCATGCTACTTTCGCTTTAATGATTAATATTAACTATATGAACATCAAATCTATTACATATTTAAATATCCCGAACATTCTCGGCACTAAATTGAATGTTTCTAAATACCGTTGCAGGTAGAAATTAAAATCACCAGAACTTCCAACCTGTTAGTGAATCTTCAAAGAAAAGGTCAACCTTGCTACCAAGGTAAGTTGCCTGGATCCGTTCACGGATCACCTGTGGCTTATTGCCATTTCGATAAGACTTGCTTTCTTTGAACAGCATTACTGGATTCCCTTTTACACTGATCAACAGGATTTCCGCTTTATTGGTAACATCATGCAAAAACTCTTTGTTCCACACCATGCAAGTTTTATATTCAAACCCCCAACTCTGAGCCAACTTTAGCCCTTGCTCCAAACCTGATGGGGTTACCCAGAGAAATAGAATCGATGATGATTCGGCAATTTCCCCTATCGGCAATTGAGAAAGTTCGTTTTCTTGGTTTTGGTTCGTTATATCAGCATAAATTACCTGGTATTTGCCAGGAGGCATGTGTGTCTTTCTTTTGGTGTCCTCCTTCTCCAACTCTGATATTGCCGAACTGACCTTCTTGACATCACCATTGGTCATGTACATTACCTTCTGTACAAAATCGTCAGTTTTATCGACAAGTTTGGATGCCGCCTCTATGTTTTCGTTAAGTGTGTCCTCAAGGAAAAACTTGAAGGCATCCTCGTTTTCATTGTCGATTTGTGTCACAACTTTCCTGGCTTTATCATACGACTTTCCAGACATACCAATCTTCTCGGCAACAATATCACGTGTCTTGCCAGCCTTCTCACCTTGTGGAACCATTTCCACAGGGTCAACTCCAGCAAGTTGCCTTTGTTGAGCCTTTTTGCTTTCAATTTCATGATAAAACTCTGCTTCTCGGACCTTCTGGATAGTTGTTTTCTCTCTGAAAGCATTCTCAGCCAAAAGCAACTCGAGTTGACGGTCTTCGTCAACGGAGAGGATCTCGCAATCAACCTCTGGTATTCCTAATTGAATAGCAGCCCGCACTCTTCTGTGCCCGCTTATAATTCGGTATTGTTTATTGATCAGAATTGGTTTTATCCAATTCGAGTTTCTTATCTTTTCTACTAATTCTTCGAATTGCTTGGGGTCTTCAGTTCCATAAATCTGTTGATTCAGAGGATGCTCTTGTAAAAGTGAAGTTGATATATTCATTTCATATTGGTTTCTTTTTGACCATCAAAAGGCTGGTTGTCTGTGTTCTGCTTCTTTTCTTCAGCATCTAAAAATTGTCTAAGACTTCTACGAAACACTGAAGAATACTTCATATCAGAGTGAAGGCAATAGTTGTTTAGCCTTTCAAACTCCTGCATTTCAAGTTCGATGTGAAAATCTCGAAATTGTTTCCTGCTTTTTATCTTTTCCATTTGGTTTTGATGAATTTTTGAACCCGTTCAGGGCTTGTTATCACTATATATAAATTATGGACGGTTCAAAATGGTCGATTTTGGCAAAAAGGGGTAGAAAATCACAATTGTTGGAGAATGACAGTCTTTATTATTTGCTGGAAAGAGAAATGCATCATGGATGGGAAATGAAAGTATTCTTATCTTTATCTATATATTTGTTAATTACTTGTAAATTTGGGTAATGTAACTATCCAGCCTAAAGACATCTTGATTTTCAACTAACGATCAAATGACAACCATCAATGGCTTATAAATCTTATCTTCTCAAACAATATGAGCACACTCATGAGAATGCATTTTTCAGAGTATTCTCAACTCAACTCAGAACAACATTTCGGGGTGTTGACGGTGATCATCTTTTACTTGGGAATGTCAGTTGTAATGGACATGAAATGGATGCTCTTTTTATTTCTCGTGGTAAAATAATTGTGATTGACTTTAAAAATTACGGGGGAACATTGACCTTTTCCGAGAACAATCCGTGGAGAATATCAGCAGGTAATGATTTTGTTTTTGTAAAAGGTGGTGGTGGAATTAGGAACCCATACCAACAAGTGAATGCTTACAGGATTTCATTAAGGCAGTTTATAAGCAATAAACTATCTGAAATATTAGAACCAAATCATGACAACTTTAATTTGGGTCATATAAGTGCCTTCGTATTGTTTCAGCAACCTGTTTCTTTTGATAGCAGCGAGATTCCCCAGAACATTAGAATGTATTTTGATGTTGTTGACAATAATAACTGTATCGCAAAAATTTCTGATCGAACCTCTGTTCAATTGAATCTATCGGACAATGAAATTGATAAAATTCTAAAAACTCTTGATATCAGGGAAGAAAATCTTTATGATGAAACCTTAGAAACCGATACGCAGCATCAACCTGACATTGTTCCCAACGCTGTGGAAAGATTAGAGTTAGTCAGAAAGTCACTCGCAAATGTGACTGCTACTACTGAAATTGAAAAACTAATTGCTTATTATCAGACACTAATTTATCTTGAAAGGCAAAAAGAACCCTCAGTTCAAGAAGAACATCCTTTTCTTGTCAATTGGAAAAGTGTTACAGATTCCATCAATATTAATCTTGAGAAGAACCCAGAATTTCATCAAAGATTTCAGCAAAATGCTAATCAGCAATTTCCCAAAAATCTCTTCATTGGAATCAACATTCGTTTGAACACACAGACATTACCAATTCTATACAATGTTGTCCCAAATAGAGATATTCTTTCTCATACAAATATTGAATCTCCTATTGAAGATCTAATTTTGTTTACGAAGCCTCTTGAGGACCGTAATTACCCTGACGAAGTAATTCAAGAATTAGCATCAACAGTCAATCAGAAAACCACGATGACTGAAAAACTTGAAATTCTTCAAGAATACTTGGGGAAGGAAGTTGAATTAGTTGAGAATATAACTTTAGCCTTTAGTGAAGAGAATCCATTTACAAGTCAATTACAGTCAGAATTAAAAAAAATATATCAGGAGAACTTGGTTACACCTGATGGTTTTTTAGGGAAATTTATTACGAAAAGTCCAATTCAAAATAATTTGCAACCAATTGCATTCCCAGAATTCATACAAATTACCCCACTCAATGAGAAACAAAAGGAAGCAATTAGACTCTCCTTTAACCAACCGTTAACCGTGGTTACTGGACCTCCAGGAACTGGCAAAACACAAGTTGTTTTGAATATTTTAGCAAACGCAATAGTTCAGAATAAAAAAGTTTTAGTAGCAAGTAAAAACAATCAAGCAGTTGATAATGTCAAGGATAGACTGACAACTCTAATAAGAGAGCCAAACTTCTTTTTACGGTTTGGTTCTAAGCAAGAAATAAGGGAAAGTACAAAACCAATCATCCATTCCTTTGTAACAAGAATACATAATAATACAATTGAGGATAATTCCGAGAAACTAATTCAACTTCAAAAGATTGTAAGAGACAAGAAGTCGACTATTTACAATTCACTTGCCCGAATTGGAAAACGATTGCAACTTGATATTGATATTCCAAATCTTCAAATAGAAATTGAAAAAAAGGAGAAAGAACTGCAAAATTGGTTAACCGCAAATGATACAGAAACGATTTCTGTTTTTGGTAATCAATCAAAAGACGATTTAAGAAAAATCATTTTAGAGAACAATACAAGAAAAAATGAAATTTCTTCAAAATATTCTGGTTTAGGAAAAATTATTTTTGACCTTTCATCAAAAAAGAAGAGTGCTATTACTTTGACTTCTTCGGTTGAATCATGGTCATCTGATTTGAAGTGTTTGGCAGAAAAACATGGTATCCAAGTCGGGCTGGACGAATTTAAAAACGGTGAAGTAATTATTTCGACTCATAGTAAAATTGTTAAATTCATTGAAACTGGGATACTTCTGCAGGGGCAAAAGGCAACCTATGAAAAAGACATTGAAACATTAAAAGTGCAATTACATGATGCACAAATCGAAGCCAAAAATATCAGGGCTAACGAATATGATTTGCAAATTTCAGTGGAAGATAGCCAACAAGTTCTTGACAGGATAGGAACATCCTTACTTGACGAATTGATACAAAACAAACTTAGGAACGGAATAGCAGCGGAGTTAAATAATTTCAAGGATTACATTCCTGACAACATTCCTTGGAAACACCAAGAGATTCTTGAATTTATTGGATCCACTAAAAAATTTCTTGACACTTTTAATATCACCGCTATCACAAGCCTTTCAGTTAAAAGTGCATTTCCTGTGGCAGAAGATTTGTTTGACATGGTGGTAATTGACGAAGCATCACAATGCGATATTGCTTCTGCTTTACCACTAATCCTTAGAGCAAAGCAACTTGTCGTTATTGGAGACCCCATGCAATTAAAACATATAACCAAAGTCCAGAAATACGAAGAAAAATACATTTTGAATACTTTGGGGATTGACAACAATCTTCGTTTAGATTATGTAAATGAATCGCTTTATGACTATTGCTATACCTTATCAATAATATCAAAAAGCCAAACCGTTTTCCTGAAAGAGCATTTCAGATGTCACCCTCAGATAATTACATATTCAAACAAGGCTTTTTATGGTCCAAAAATGGGACAAGAACTTGATATTCTTACAAGTCCCGACAACTATAAGGTTGAACCTAAAGGAATTTTTTGGATTAACACACCTGGCAAACAACACCCACAACGCAACTCAAATCCAGAAGAACAAATTAAAGCAGTTGAATTGGCATGTAACCTTGCAATTCAACACAGTGAAATTTCTATTGGTATTACTACCCCTTTCTCCCACCAAGCGAAAGATATCAATAATGCGATACCTGCAAAATTCAAAGACAGAATAAAGGCAGACACTGTGCATAGTTTTCAAGGAGATGAAAAGGATATAATGATTGTCAGTCTTGTTGTTACCGACAATAGTCCAAAATTTAAAGCCGAATGGATTAACAAGAAAGTTCCTTATCTATTAAATGTTGCAGTAACGAGAGCAAAAAACGCTCTATACATAATAGGAAATGCAAACTACTGTAGGAAACTTCCTTTTGATTCACCTTTAGGAATTCTTGTCAGGTATATTGATGAAATTAATCCGATTAAACAATAGTGAATACTTTCCTTCTTAGAAAGGCGAAATTAATTTCCAAAATTGAGAATTGACTAGTCAAGAAACAAATTAGCAAAACTTCATCTTTTATTATCTTCTAAGTTCAACTAATAAGTGCAAAAGAGTGTAAACTGAAAAGGGAAAGCGAGCTAAATGAAAAAGCCCTACCTTCCCTTTGCATAAATACCACTCTATGCACGGTAAATATAAGCAAATAA
>Ga0182027_10000779_pt1 | contig 54100 bp, 58 predicted proteins | sample 712E1DmetaG_FD_121300 | JGI IMG/M metagenome (GOLD analysis project Ga0182027, IMG submission 121300) | Permafrost microbial communities from Stordalen Mire, Sweden - 712E1D metaG (Illumina Assembly) | ecosystem: Environmental > Terrestrial > Soil > Wetlands > Permafrost | place: Sweden...
ACTACAACAACTGAGAATAAGGGCGGACATCCTGGAATTCTAAGTTCCACTGTCCATGCGATTGGCTGGGTTATTGCCTTACCGTTTAGACTCATTGGTGGTTTGATAGGATGGATTTTTTAAGGAAAAATGGTATTAAGTGGAATGTGCTACTCGGAATAGGTTTGGTAAAATCATGAAAAATGAACCCACTCCTCGGGCTAAAGCCCGAGGAGTGGGTTCATTTGGTTTATATAAATTAGAGAGGTTTCTCCTCATGGTATACGAGAGGGATCCCGGTAAGCTACTATAAGATTACTCTCTAAACTCCACAATTTCTTACTATTTGCCCAAATCATACCTATAATAAGGGCTGCATGGTAAGGGTACTGTGCCCATGCGGGGAGATTTATATGAAAAGATTAGTTTTGATAATAGGATTTATAGTATTTTTTTGCCACTTAAGTTTTGTGTGGGCTGAAAATGCTAATGTCAATTCTTTTGGAAGCACGGGGTCATCGGTAAATCCCGGCAACCTTTCTATAGACTCCGTTAACACTTCTGATGACTTTGGCAGTTCTTCCTCAGATCTTGACAATACTTCTGAAGATTTTGATACTCCTTTTGAAGATCTTGGCATCCCTTTAGTAGGCCCCGGCAACCCTTCCGCAGACCTTGATGACCTTTCTGTAGGCCCTAGTAACTCTTCAGAAGATTTTTACGACCCTTCCGCAGACTTTGGTAACACTTCTAAGGACTTTGGTAACACTTCTAAGGACTTTGAAAAACCTTAAAAACTTTATTTACTTGGTTATCTTGAATTAATAACTAACCAGAAATATAATTATATCCAATGTTCACGCAGGGAGCCAATCTTAAAAGCCCAGTTTTATCACTGGGCTTTTTTGCTGGTCTAAGGGCTGGAAACAAAGGGGGAAGTTTGACTTCCTAACCTTCTGTGATAAAATATTAGAGAAGGTTTTGTTGTTTTGTTACTTTCTAGCTTGGTAATTTTGCCCCCAAGGAAGGAGACGAAATGTTTAGAATGATTTGTCTGCTATTTTCTACTATTTTTTTAAGCACGGAAATTATTCCTGTTTTTGCCGCTCCTTCCGATCAGTCCATAACTATAGAAGCCAGATTATTAAATAAAGCAGAAGAAGCACAGCTAAAGAGTAAGTCGCTACCTTATTTTAATGACAATAGCCTGAAGAATAAACCGCTCTGGGTAGAATGTAAAATCATAAATAATTCAAGTGAAATCAAAGAGTTTTGGTCTTGGGGCTGTAGTTATGGCGATGATTGGAGAACAGATAATAAGGCAATAACTATATTGAGCTGGGGTTGTGATGCAAATGCGCCATTGTCTTATAATCTACAGCCCTCAGAGTCGAAAACCTTATTTTTGCCTTTAGATATCACAAGGCTGTCAAAATCAGCTAAATTTCATATGATATTTATTCCATATCGGCCATCGCCTCAAGACGGATTTTATGAAATTTGGATAAAAAAAGTTAGCAAGAACTCTTTAACAGGTGAATTTTGGAGCAATGAACTAGATTTTAACCTTTTTGAAGGAAATCTCGATTATTAAAGCAACTATGTTTGGGGATTTACAATAATGGTGAATGATTCAGTTGAGCGTTATAAGATAATAAAGGAGCATTTTGAAAGAGAAGCTGCTGTTTTCGATAAGATGTTCTTTAAAATAATGCCCTGCTACCAGGAGATGATGGAGGCACTTATTGAAGCCATCCCTTTTTCGAGGCGGGATAAGTTGAAAGTTATTGATTTAGGCTGCGGAACAGGTAACCTGGCGCAAAAGATTATTACTGCGTATCCTAACGCAAATGTAACTTGTATAGATATGGCAGAGAATATGCTTAAGATGGCTAAAGCGAAACTAAAGGTAAAACGTAATGTGAGTTTTTGGCTAGGTGATATTCGCAATTTTAATTATTCCGGAAAATATGATGTCATTGCCGCTTCCATGGTGCTTCACCATATTGATAAAAAGGATAAACTTAGGTTTTACCGAAAGTTACATAACGTTTTGTCAAAGGGTGGGGTTTTTAATGTTATAGATATTTTTCTTGCTCCTGATAGCTATATACAGAAGATATACATGGATAAATGGAAGCATTTTATGAAAACAAGCGGTTTACCGATGAAAAAGGTTAATGATATGATTAACCGGCATCAAAAAGAAGACCGGCCGGTTATTTTTGAGGATGAACTTTCTATTATGCGCAAAGCGGGATTTAAATATGTGGATGCTATTCTAAAACATTACAATTTTGCAGTATATAGCGGAAAAGTTTGAAGGAGAAATATTCATGATTTGTAAAAGATGCGTCTTGCCGGAGTTCAAACCGGATATTTGGCTTAATGAAGATGGGGTTTGTAATGTATGCCTGGAATATGATAAAGAAGCACAATCTCCGGACAAACCATTGGAAACGGATTTTATTAAATTATTAAATATGTATAAAAGTAAGGGTGAATATGACTGTCTTGTCATGTGTAGCGGAGGTAAAGACAGCACTTCAGCGCTGTATTATATGAAGAAAAGGTATAAATTAAACCCGCTTGCTTTTACATTTGACCACGGATTTGAAACAGAAGAAGCAATAGAAAATGTAAAAAACGCCGTAGAAGCATTAGGGGTTGATTTTTTATTATTTAAAAGTGATTTTATGCAGGAGATGTTTTCGGAAATTGTCAAAACAAACTCAAAGGCAGTTATATGCCATCCTTGCAGTATCTGGTATATGGATCTTGCTTTTAAAATGGCCTTCAGGTTTAACATCCTGATAATTATCGCGGGTTGGACCAAAGGGCAATCTACAAAGAAACCATTAATGTCAAGATGCGGCTGTAATATACATCAACCTGAATTTCACTCTATGGCGAAATCCACGAGTGATTTTCTAAGTAATTATATAAAGAATAATCCTAAATATAAAAATTTTCCTAAAAGCATGGAAGAAGTTTTAACGAGGGCCAAAATGAGGCAGAAATGCGTTGTTTTGTCACCGCACTGGTTTTTGCCTTTTGATTCAAAGATCTACGTTGAAATAATAAAAAAAGAACTTAAATGGAAATTACCAAAACTAAGCTATCCGGCTAACTCAACCAATTGTTACCTGAACTTTATTTCTGCTTATAATACAATGAAAAATTACGGGTATACACATTATCATGTTGAGATGAGCAAGCTTATCCGGGAAGGGCTATTGACTAGAGAAGAGGCGTTGCAAAACCTGAAGGTTGATTTTACCAAAGAATTATTAAATTCAATTGCCGGTAAATTAGATTATCGATTTGAGGATAACGGTTTGCCGTCTGGATTAAACACGAAATGAAATTGACAAACGGGTATAATTAGTAATGCTAAAACATATAAAAAGATTACTCCGGGTCGTTATTATGGTAGCGCAGAAGATACTGGTTACCATATTCTTGATTATCCTATATATCCTGGGGCTTGGTACAACTTTATTTTTTATGTTTATTTTTAAGAGAAGCTTCTTATTTAAAAATTATAAAAATGATCGTACTCTTTGGAAAGAGGCCGCCGGATATGAGCCAGATCCCGATAGCAGCCTGAGGCAGGCCTAATTAACAGAGGGGAAAGTTTATGAAAAAAATACTGTATATTCTCAAAGAAATGTTTTATCTCGTGAAAAAACATAAGTTAGCTTATCTTTTGCCAATCTTTATCGTGCTTATTTTGCTGACGTTTTTAGTTTATTATATCGCCCGGCTGTTATAACATCTTTCATCTACGCGGGCATTTAATTAAATTTAACTATATTTATGAATGTACTCGGAATATCCTGCCATTATCACGATTCAGCTGCCTGCTGGACGGAGAAGAGGATAAAATTAATAAAGAAATAGACAGATTTACCGAAGAATTTAAGAAAACCAATCCTAAAAGCTCGGAGAATTTATTATTGCTTGAAAATGCAGAAATCAGCAGATGGGCAGAATCAGATATTATAGAAATTGTAAAGATTATTCAGAGTAGAAATATTAAAATAATTCTGCAAAATTATCCCGCATCGACCAAATTTCATGCGGGTAAAATAGACGGTATCCTGAAGAATGTTGCTGTTCGATTTAATATCCCGTTTGTAAATAATAACTGGATGTTTAAAAAGATGATCGCTGCTCAAGGAGCAAAAATCGATACAGAATATTTTGTTCCTGATGGTCATTGTAACGGCAGGGGGTATAAAGTAATGGCTACTAATGTATATAACAAGATCATCGAAGAGAGAATGCTGAAGAGTAAGTAAAGCTATGTGAAAACGGGTATTGATTTTTTAATTTTCCGTGATAATATCTTCAAAGGGTTATGGTTTAATAATTTAACCGGAAAACTTGATAGAATATAGTTCTCCAGCAGAGGCGGTTAAAGCAGGAAAAACTCCCTGTGGAATCTGTAAGCCTCCGGAACCCAAACAAAAAAGTAATAAGGTAGTTTGACTTCTTGTTTCTTTATATTAAAATATTACAGAGGGTTATGGGTGGATTATAAATAAGATTTTGTAACGAACAAGGAAAGGGGGGTGTTGATGCGTAAATTATGGATTGTGATTGTCGTTTTGTTTATGGCAACTGCATTTGCTTTGAAAGCTAATGCCCAGCAGCCAGTCAGTACCGCTACTAGTAGTAAAGCCCAGGTTAAAAATGGTGAAGGTGCTCAATTACGGCAGGAGATTGAATCATTGCGTCAGCAGATTGAGCAGATACGCTCGCAGCTTAAACAACTCGAAGCCCAAGCTAAGCCTTTAAGAGAACAAGTACGTTCGCTGCGTCAGAAAATAAAAGCTGACCGTGAAAAACTTAAGAGCTTACGTGAAGAGCATAAAGAAGAGCATAAGGATCGCCGTCAGGAAATGAAGCAGCAAAAACAGACGCAACAACAAACACAAACATCCACAGGTTCTACAGGGACTACGGCCGTAACGCAATAGAAATAACCTGGGGTGTGGAGATTTTGTTTTAAATTAAGCAGGAGGTGGATTTGAAAAAGATTATTATTTTCTGCTCGATCCTCTTCGTGTTAAATGCAACCGCCTTTTGCGGGCAGCCCAGTAAGATTGAATTGACTGATGGCAGTGTAATTAACGGAGAAATAGTTTCTTATGCGGATAGTGTTTATACTATAAACACTACTAATCTTGGGGCAATAAAAGTAGGAGCAGCAAAGGTTGCAAAAATTGAATCCGCAAATTATGCTTCATCCGCCGCGTCTGCCAGTTCTGCTCTTCAGACGAACACCCCAACGCCATCTCAAGTTGCTACTTATGGACAGACTCTAATGGAAAATCCGGAAAATGCAGCTATTGTTGTAGGGTTAACCAGTAATCCTGAGCTTCAAGAAATGGCTAAAGACCCTGAAATCTTAGCTGCTGCAAAAAGAAACGATATCCAGGCTTTGATGAAAAACCCTAAGTTCATGAATATTGTAAACAGCCCGGAGATACAGGATGCCGTTAAGAAAATAAAGAAGTAATTTATTATCAGATATCTTTAACAGGGCCCTACGGTCAATCAGTAGGGCCTTTTTATTGTAAAAGCGGTAGTGGTAAAAAGTCTAAATAAAGTAGAGCTAAGCAATTTACTAAATTGGCGATAATTATAAAATAATCAAAAAAAAGATGATTATGAAAAGATTATAGTTACGCTTGACCTGTCCCTATAAGTTGTACCAATAATTAAGAGAGAATAACCGCAATATGGGCACATACGCCAATATTTTTATAACTTTTCCTTTAATCCGATACAGCCCGATTCTCGCAAATTCAAGAAGAAAAATAAATGAAGCAACCAAAATAAATAAATTAAGTATGGAGAGAGGTTGAAACTTACCATAGATAATTTGCAACATCTCCAGCCATTCGTTTAATCCATGCGTTATGCCGAATAAACCTAGCAATCTCCAGGGGATCTTGTACAGCCGGGGCTTATCAATACTGAAATAGATAACCCCCAGGAGGAAAAAAGATAACCCGTAGAAAAAATAAATATAATCGAATTGTCCTTCGAAAAAATCTTTCATTTTGTCTTTCTTTCAGATTTATTTTACAGCTAACAAAGTGCAGGGTTGATGCTATAAAAGAATCTTTTTTAGAAGCTCTTTAAATCTTTCCTCTTGCAAGCGGTGATGCTATTTGGTAAGATTAAAGCTGCAATTCGCCAGCCTCTATGCTAAAGAAGTAACTTACTTAAAAAAATGAAAAAATCAAATTTCTTAAGTTTAATTTTAATTTCTATCCTGATAGTTTCTGTTCTTGCTTTTAGCAAAGCTATCTGCGTAGATGAAGATGCCGGATCCGATATCTTATGTGATATCAATGGCTATTTTCGGTATAAAGAACTTTTTGCCAGTATTTTAACAAATCCCGAATTCTTCTGCGGGCATGGAGATTGTGTTATTTCCAACAAGCCAATTATGACGTTTTTAGAAAGACAAGAGAAATCCCCTCCTTTTAATTCCCTGATTTTTGTAACTGTTTAGATTCAATCGAATTTTAATATTAATCAAAAAGTTTTATACAAAAGGAACTTAAAGATGAAGAAATTAAGTATCGTTTTATTTACATTTTTTTTAATATGCGGAATGAGTATATTGAGTTTTGCTCAAACTCCACAGGCTAAAACTACAAAGAAAGCGGATGCTAAGGCAGAGGTTATTAGCGGCAAGGTGACTTCTATTAATACGGCCAAAAACGAGGTAACGGTCAAGGAGAATAAAACAGCTGTTGAAAGGACAATTACGGTAACCGCAAAGGCGGTATCTGCTTTGAAGACAGGTGATGATGTGAAGGTTACACTTAAGAAGGGCAGCAATACTGCTGTCAGTGTAAAGAAACTTGTTAAAAAAACCGTATCAACTAAATAATAACGTAGTAATAATTAAAGGAGGAATAAGAAATGAGAAAAACAATTTTTTCGCTATTTGCCTTGCTATCCGTTACTTCTTTGTGTTTTGCTCAGCAGACACAGACTCAGGTTAGCAAGACAGCGGTTAGCCATAAATCTTCGGTTACCGTTGCAACAACTAAAACTCTTACCGCTAAGGTTGATACGGTAACAATTGGTGACCCTGTAAAAGGAACGCAATCAGAGCTTGCGATTGTGGCTGATGATGGGACAAAATCGAGTTTTGTAGTAAAAAGCGGCACCCCGGTAACTGATAAAGAGGCAAAGCCGGTTTCTTTAAGCGATCTAAAAAAAGATAATAAGGTTGCTGTAGAGTATGTGACTCAAAGTGGTACCAAAAAAGCAATATCCATTAAATTGGCGGAATAATTATTTACCAAGGGCTGGAAAATAATTCCAGCCCTTGGTTCGATTCTATCATTGTGCGGCCAGTTTATCTAATGCCCCAACCAGCGTTGCTGATTGGGGCATTCTTATGTCCTGAATTCTTAAATTAATAAGGTAGCGATATTTACATATCTCTAACTCTGAGCGTATCTTTGTGTTATAATTTAACCATTAAGCCTGTAATATATATTTGTTTTGCCGGGGTTAACTCTAATGAACTTTGTCTACGTAAGCCAAAGGGGATAGACTAAATGCCTGCGACTAGCCGAGTTAATGTATTGGGGATTTCATGCTTTTATCATGATAGCGCGGCCTCTTTAGTAGCCGATGGAGAAATCATTGCTGCGGCGCAGGAAGAGCGCTTTACACGCAAAAAGCATGATTCCGCATTCCCGATAAACGCCATTAATTACTGTCTTGAAGAAGCGGGCATCCGTGCAGGCGATTTAAGCCTTATCGCATTCTACGATAAACCATTTATAAAGTTTGAACGTATTTTAGAAACAGCGCTTACTTATGCTCCAAGCGGTATAACTCAATTCATAGAAGCAATTCCTGTTTGGCTTAAACAAAAACTTTGGGTTAGTGAGATAATAAGAAAAGATTTGGGTTTTAACGGGAAGATAATTTTCACTCAGCATCATGAGTCACATGCCGCAAGCGCTTTTTATCCGTCTCCTTTTAAAGAAGCCGCGTTTTTAACAATGGACGGAGTTGGGGAATGGGAGACAGCCAGTTTCGGGGTTGGCAAGGATAATAATTTAGATATCCAGCAATATCTCAAGTTTCCTGATTCCCTGGGTTTGTTGTATTCTGCATTTACTTATTTCACCGGCTTCAGGGTTAACTCCGGGGAATACAAGCTTATGGGGTTGGCTCCTTATGGTAATCCCATATACAGAGATGTAATCCTAAAAGAGCTGATTGATTTAAAAGAAGACGGCTCCTTCAGGATAAATATGAAATATTTTGGTTTTTGCAACAGCCTACGCATGACAAACTCGCGTTTTAATCGTCTCTTTGGTGCTCCGCCAAGGAAACCCGGGGAAGAGCTAACTAAAAAATACATGGATGTAGCTGCTTCTATCCAGAACGTAACAGAGGAAATTATGTTCAGGATGGCTTCATATGTACATAAGGTTACCGGGCAGGATAAGCTTTGTCTTGCCGGAGGAGTGGCGCTAAATTGCGTAGGAAACGGCCGCATTCTACGCGAAGGGCCTTTTAAAGATATTTGGATACAACCGGCAAGCGGTGACGCAGGTGGTGCCTTAGGCGCGGCGCTTTTGGCCTGGCATAAGTATTTAGGTAATAAGCGTTTTACTGACGGGATAAATGATTCGCAAAAGACTTCATTATTGGGGCCTGCTTACGATGATGATTATCTCGAAGCTTTCTTGAATAAACAAAACATCCCATATCAACGGCTAAATTATAATGAAATCATAAAAGAAGTTTCGGATTTGATCATTTCCGGTAAGGTTATTGGCTGGTTTCAGGGCAGGATGGAGTTTGGGCCGCGCGCTTTAGGCGCAAGAAGTATTATCGGTGACGCGCGTAATCCGGATATGCAGTCTCGGATGAACCTAAAGATAAAATATCGTGAATCTTTCAGGCCGTTTGCTCCCACAGTCTTAAAAGAAAAAGTTTCGGAATGGTTTGAGTTAAATAAGGAGAGCCCATATATGCTTTTAGTGGCTGCGGTAAGGCTCGACAAGAGACTTAAAGCCGATGTGGATGTTGATGGACTTGAGAAATTAAAAATAGCGCGTTCTTTGATTCCCGCGGTAACTCATGTGGATTATTCCGCCCGGATCCAGACAGTTGGAAGAAATGAGAATCCTCTTTATTATGATCTGATCCAGGCGTTTTCTCAAAAAACAGGATGTCCGGTTATTATTAACACATCTTTTAACGTAAGGTGGGAGCCTTTGGTTTTAAGCCCTGAAGATGCCTATAAGTGTTTTATGCGCACGGAAATGGATTACCTGATGTTGGGTTCTTTTTTATTGAATAAAAAAGAGCAGGCTGCTATTACAAAAGATACAAATTGGCGCAAGGATCTTGAGTTAGACTAAAAAATGGAAAAACTTAAATTTGATAGAATAGTATTAAGGAAGTTCGGCTTAACTATGGCCATAGCATTTTTCGTTATCTCGAGCTTATTTTTCTTAAGGCAGAAGTATGTTGTCTCAGCGGGTAGCCTGGTAGTTTCATGTGTATTCCTTGTGGCAGGATTAGTTTACCCGCTTTTGTTAAAGCCGGCATATATAGTTTGGATGCGTTTTGCTTTTATCCTGGGATGGATTAATACAAGAGTGATTTTGGTTATCCTGTTTTATTTAGTTTTTACGCCGGTAGGTTTATTGATGCGATTATTTAAGATTGATTTGCTGGAAAGGAAAAATAAGGCAGACTCATATTGGAAGAAGAAAGCAAACACAGGCGGCGAACCCTTAGATTACGAAAGGAGATTCTAAACCGATGAGCAAACTAAGCATTTTAAAAGAGTTTTGGAATTTTTTAAAAGTAAGAAAGAAATGGTGGCTTGCGCCGATCATTATAATTTTTTTATTGCTGGGGGCGCTTATATTCTTTACACAGAGCAGTGCGGTAGCGCCTTTTATCTACACCTTATTTTAGAAAGGGGTTAACTATGGTTGATATTGAAGTATTAAAAATCGCCCTATCAAAAGAACAGGATGCGATAGATACGTATCAGGAGATGTTATCGCAACATCCAAACCTGGCAGAGCTGCTTTCGCTTTTGATTACGGAAGAACAAAAACACAAAATATTGATCGAGAAGAAGATTATTGAATTAACACGGGATTAACCAAAGGGAACAATCTTAATTACGGAGGGTCATATGCGTAAATTCATTATATTGTTCCAATGCCTTGACCAAAAAGGTATCGTTGCCAGAATTTCCGATTTTATCCTAAAACATGATGGAAATATTGTTACTGCCGATCAATATAGCACGGACCCGGAGGGAGGGTATTTTTTTATACGCGTTGAGTTTATATTAAGTAAGGCGCAATATGATAAAGATACTTTAGCCGAGGAGTTTTCAGCTGTAGGCAGGGAATTTTCCGCGCAGTGGAAGATTATTGATAAGTCGCAAACTCTGCGTATGGGGATATTTGTTTCCGAAGCTGACCATTGTTTAATTGATTTGCTGTACCTTTGGATATCAGGGGAGCTTGATGTCAAGATCCCCTTTGTTTTAAGCAATAGCGAAAAACACCGTAAACTATTAAGCCAGCACGATATCCCGTTTTATTATGTGCCCGCAAATAAAGAAAACCGGCGTGAGGCAGAGTTGTTGTCTTATGCGTTTGACTCCACCGATTTTCTGGTACTGGCGCGTTATATGCTGGTGCTTTCCCCGGAATTCTTGAAAAAATACAATAAAGACATAATTAATATCCATCATGGGTTCCTGCCAGTTTTTAAAGGCGCGGATCCTTATGGCCGGGCGCTTAAGGAAGGGGTTAAGGTTATCGGAGCAACCGCGCATTTTGTAAATGATAAGCTTGATGAAGGAGCGATCATTTCTCAGGAGGTAGAGCATATTTCGCATAAAGACAACCGGCAGGTGATTATGAGGAAAGGAAGAAACCTGGAGAAAAAGGCCTTAGCTAACGCGATTTTGAGTTATGTTGATTATCGCATCATCAAGCACGAGAATAAAACTATTGTTTTTTAAGAACAAGAAAAAAATAATTAAGGGGGCGTAGGTGACTAAGAAAGTAGTAATTGTTGGTGCGGGGGTGGGCGGGCTGGCAACAGCTGCCCGTTTAGCGCACGATGGTTATGATGTTGAGGTGTTTGAGAAACTTGCTGAACGCGGTGGACGTAACCACTTGCTTGAAGACGCGGGATTTAAATTTGATATGGGCCCATCTTTTGTGCTCATGCCGGATTTCTTTGAGGAGGTTTTTTCTTATTGCGGGGAATCGCTTAAAGATTATCTGGATTTACGTATTATTAACCCGAGCTACAAGATTTTTTATGCCGATGGAGAGACGCTTACTGTATATCAGGATAGCAGGCGTACAAGGGAAGAGTTGGAGCGGATAGAAAAAGGGTCTGCCAAGCAATTTGATAAGTTTATCCAAGAGACCGCTAGGATATACGCAATAGTTAAACCGCTGCTTTATCAATGTGTAACCTTTAAAGCCCTGGCTAATCCTTATTATTGGAGTCTGGTGGGAAAAATCCACGCTTTTCAGTCATATTGGCAGCTTGTCCGTAAATATTTTAAAAGCGATAAACTTTGCTTTGCCTTTACATTTGAAGCAATGTTTATGGGGGTTTCGCCATATCAGGCACCAGCCTTCTATAGCGTGATTACTTATACTGACCATGTGCAAAAGATTGCTCATCCTATGGGTGGGATGTATCAGATACCTTTGGCTTTAGAAAATCTGGCCAGAAAGTTTGGCGCAAAGATAAATTATAATTGCCCCGTAGAAAATATTACTCAAGCAGGCGGGAAGATTTACCTCGGCCAGGGAGGCCGGCAAATTGAGGCTGATTATGCGGTAGTTAATGCTGATTATGCCTATGCTCAGACAGATTTGCTTAAGCGCAAGATCCCTGATTATAAATATTCCTGTTCGACTTATTTGATTTATTTGGGAGTTAAAAAGAAGCTGAGTAACCTTTCACACCATAATTTATTTTTCAGTAAAGATTTAAATAAGAACCTGGACCAGATATTTAAAGAAAAAACAATTCCACTGGACCCTTCTTTTTATGTGCATGTGCCTACTGTAACCGATGCTTCTTTGGCCCCCACGGGGAAAGATATATTATACTTGCTGGTCCCTGTCCCCAATTTGATGGGCGCCAAAGATGCCCTGGTAAAACATGAAGACAGGATAAGAAGCCTGGTATTTGATAAGATAAACAGTGTCTGTGGCTGTAACCTTGATGATCTGGTTGAAGTCGAACATTGTTTTTACCCGGAAGATTTTATAGGTCATTATAACATTAAATACGCAGCGACCTTCGGCCTGGCGCATAATTTAACCCAGAGCGCTTTCTTCCGGCCCGCAAACCTTGATTTTAAAATAAATAATTTATATTATGTCGGAGCAAGTACTCAGCCCGGGGGAGGGCTTCCTGTGGTTATTGCCAGTTCCCGGATAGTTGCGGATTTAATTAAGCGGCAGAGATAGCTTTAATTTTCCGGATGATTTCCCTGATGGTTGTCTCAGGGGTAGAGGCACCCGCGGTTATTCCTACGTTTTTAGCTTTAGCTAACCAGTTACCTTTAATTTCAGCGCTGGAATTAACCCAGTAACTTTTACTATTTAAAGATTTTGAGATTTCATAAATTCTTTTGGTATTGGCGCTTGTTTTGGAGCCGATAACGATTATTACGTCATTTTTCAAGGGCATAACTTTAACTTCATTTTGTTTTGACCTTGTCGGCTTGCAGATAGTATTATGGAACTCCACCTGGGGTATGTTTTTACGTAAAACATTAACTATCTTCTGAGTTTTATCCAGGTTTTGCGTTGATTGCACGATCACCCCGGCTTTCTTAATAGATTTTATCTTTTTCAGGGGGATGTTCTCTAATTTATCAATAACAATTGCGGCAGCTTTAAGTTGCCCGACAATCCCCTTAACCTCGTCGTGAGATCTATCTCCGATGACGATTATTTTAAAACCACTATTTTCTAATCTTTTGGCAGTGGCGTGTATATCTTTTACCATCGGGCATGTCGCGTCGATAATCGAATAACCGGAGTTCCTGGCTGTTTGCAGCGTATTTTTTGAACAGCCATGCGCGCGGATTAAGAGGGTTTTTCCGTTTCCCTGTCCCAGACGGGAGATTTTCTTAATGCCGGATTTCTGAATTTGCCCGACCACCTCTTCGTTATGCACAATATCGCCGAGCATAAATACCGGTTTATTGGTTTTTGCGGTTTCCATAGCGATATCGATCGCTCTTCTTACCCCGAAACAGAACCCTGCTGAGGTTGCCAAGTTTACTTTCATAAGTATTTTCTCCCCGTCAATATCTTAAACATGATTACGGTTTTCTTTAGTTTATTTACATGCGCACGTTCGGTAAAAACGTCATAGTCGTTTTTTTCTATTTCTTCCAATATACCGGAATAAATTTCTTTCATGCAGAATACCACAAATCTGCAGAAAGGGCTGTTAATGAGCTGGATTCCCGCAAAGGAGTCGTTATAGAACTTACGGCAACGGTTGATTTGAAAACGTAAAAGGTTCCGGAAATGCTCATCTATTTGGCCTTTAGACAACTGTTGTTCGGAAATATTAAACTCAAGTATTTCATTCTGAGGCAGGTAAATCCTGCCGCGGAGAAAGTCTTCGTTTATATCCCGCAGGATATTGGTAAGTTGCATGGCAATCCCCAGTTTTATAGCGTAATCTTTCGCCGCGTTATCTTTATATCCGAAAATCTTTAGCATAATCAGGCCAATGACACCGGCTACCCTGTAACAATATTCATAAAGCGCGGGAAAATCCTGGTAGCGATTGATCTCTAAGTCCATACGCATTCCCTTGATCAGCTCATCAAAATATTCTTTAGGTATTTTATATTTATTTACTGTTTGCCGGAAGGCTGATAGAAGCGGTTCATTAATCTGTCTTTCTGTGTAGGCGTCAGATATTTTTGATTCCAGTTTCTGTAAGTTTCCTCTCTTATCCAGTGGGGTTAGTCCGTCTACTGCTTCGTCGCTTAAACGGCAGATAGCATATACGGCGTAACTGGCGTATTTATTTTCTTTAGGCAGGAAAAGTGAAGCCAGGTAAAAAGTTTTGGCAAATTTCTTAGTAATTTCTTTAGCTTCTCGGAAACCTGTCTGCAACTGTCGATTACGCATATATCTATTTTACAATCAAATAATCCAAAAACCAAGTATTTAAACGCTTAAGTCGTAAATCTGATTGCTAAAATAGTACGTTAGTAATAAAATAAGATAATGTCTAAATATATGATGGTTTTAGTTCTTTCCGGTATTCTACCGCTGCTGCTTAGTTTTTACCCGCCGCTTAAATTCTGGAGTAATTTCCGGTCATTAATCTTTTCCTTAAGTATATTGATGGTTGTTTTTGGGGCCTGGGATGTTTTTGCTACTTGGCGCGGACACTGGTATTTTAACCCACGAGGGGTATTTGGCATTAGAATAATTAACCTGCCGCTTGAGGAATGGTTATTTTTTATAGTTGTTCCATTTTGTTGTATATTTACCTGGGAAGCGCTTAAATTCATCAAAGGAAAGATTAAATGAAGGAGTATACTTTAATTGCCGCATGTTTGGTTATTTTGACTATCTTGATAGATAAGCTAACCAGGGTTAATATTTTTAAGAAAAAATTATTTTATTTATTTCTTGTTATTATCCTGGGCTTTAAATTACTAGTAAATGGTTATCTTACCGGAGCAAGCATAGTTATGTATAATTTGCGGTTCTATCTTGGCCTAAGGATCGGCAGCATTCCCCTGGAAGATTTTTTATTTGGTTTTAGTATGGTCTCCTTAGGGATTATTCTTTGGGAGTTTTCTAAGGGGCAAAAGAAATGAAGAAGATATCTTTATTACTGCTAATTTTATTTACTTATTCTTCAACCGTGTATCCCATGGATTGGAAAGCCTTGCATAATAAAGCAGATAGTATATCTCTCTTAGCTGCACGGGAGGCTGTAGCCAAAAATCAAGGCATTTTGGAGGATCGATATGTTTTAGGCCTGGTTTATTTAAATTTACATCAGGATAAAGCGGCGTACCAAATTTTCGAAACACTTCTTAATGCTAATTCTAACATAGTTGAATTGAAATGGGGTCTGGCAGAGTCCATCCGCAGGCTGCATGATCTTAAAAAAGCGGAAAGTCTACTCAATGAGGTAATTAAACAGGAGCCGCAGTTTGCCCCCGCTTTAATAAGCCTGGCCTATATAGAATATTTTAAAATGGATTTTAAGGGTTCGGTGCGCTTGGCTTTGAAAGTTATCGAGCAAGGCCGGAATAAAGTGGATTTGAGTAATTATGTGCGCGCATATGCTATGTACGCCGGCTCAAAAGGAATGCTGGCGCATTATGGCGGGTTATTTTCTAAGACAATAGACGGATTAGCGGTGAAGGCAAATTTAGATAAGGCTCAAAGGCTGCAGCCCGATTCTCCGGTTGTCCTATTTGGATTAGGCAGCTATTATCTTTTAGCTCCGGTAATTGCCGGTGGCAATAAAACCAAGGCGGAAGAATATCTGAATAAAGCAGTCAAAGTTGATCCTTACTTTGCGGATGTTTATGTGCGTCTTGCGCAATTAGCTAAGATTAAGGGTCAGAAGGAAAAATATGATTTTTATATGAATAAAGCCTTGGAGATTGATCCGGGTAATGAGTTGGCTCTAGATACTAAAAGCGGCAGTTGCAAGTTTATCTGCACAGGCGGGGAAGAGTAGTTATGTTTTAAGGATCTTTTGGGAGAAATTATCCAGTGCTTGTTTATAACGTATATTCATTTCCAGGCTGTGAAGTTGCATCTTCGCATTAGAATATAGATATTTTATTTGGTTTTCCGCATACGCCAGCGCCCCTGATGCAACGATAATCTTACGTATTTTAAACAGTTCGGATTTATTTGAGAATTTGCCCTCCATAATCCTTTTTATTATGATCCTGTTTTTTTTATCTGCATGATTAAAGGCATACCAAATAAGCAGGGTTCTTTTAGCTTCTTTGATATCGGTGAGGTTTGATTTTCCGGTATCTTTTTCTTCTCCAAATGTCCCGATTATATCATCTTTAATCTGAAAGGCCCTGCCCAGGAGTAATCCATAAGAAAAGAGTTTTTCCGTCTGGATGTTCTTTGCCCCGGCAAGAGTTGAGCCCATGGTTAAAGGAGAGGCGAAAGTGTAATTTGCGGTTTTATAATCATAAATTTTGTAAATATCTTCCTGGGTGACTTTTTCTAATCTTTTAATCCCTAGTAACAATTCGATGAATTCACCGCTTCCGGTATATAGGGCTGCTGATATCAACTTTTTTAGCGCCGCTTCTTTGCGGAGCATGTTTTCTTTAACCGATAAGAATGCGTCTAAACCCATAGCGTACATTACATCACCTACAACAATAGCCAGGTCTTTTCCGTTGAATTTAGCGTTCTTGTTTTGATTAAGATATTGATTTAGTAAAGCGTGCATAGAAGGGGCGCCGCGGCGCGTATCGGATTTGTCAATAATATCATCGTGAACCAGCATAAAATCATGCAGAAGCTCTAAGGACAGGGCGCTGCGGTAAAGCCCGGGAGGTGTTTTTTTGGAGAAGCCGAGATAGCCGATACAGAATAATATCGGCCTTATCCTTTTGCCGGGCCTGCAGATAAACTCTTTAATACTTTTAAAAAGAACAGGGGAGAGTTTGTTAAGTGAGTATAATTTGTCTATAGTTTGGACATAGACAGTTAACTCTTTTTCGATGCGAATTTTGATTTTCATGAACATAAAAATATGTTATCATATAAGGAAAGATTATGCAATAATTTACCCTTTTTATATGTATAAAATTATTATTATCGGTGCTGGTTTCGCAGGCTTAAGCGCGGCAAACAGGCTATCTAAGTGTAATTTAGACCTGGAAGTTACGCTCTTTGACAAAAAAGAATTTTCTGATTTTCTACCGTTGGTTCCTGATGTTATTGGAAGAAAACTTAACCCTGAGTTCCTTGCTTGTAAAGTTGGTGACTTATTGAAAAAACAAAAGGTTTCTTTTATCAAAGAAGAAGTCATCTCGGTTGACCTTGAATCCAAACAGGTTATTACCTCTAACTCCAGCTATGTTTACGATTTTTTGCTTATCGCAAGCGGCAGCCAAACTAATTTCTTTGGTAATCAGAATGCCCAAGATTACGCTTATGCTTTAAACAGTGTAAATGATGTTAAGAATATATCCGAGGCGTTCCAGGCTAATGATTTTGATAATTTTATTATCTGTGGAGGCGGATATACGGGAATAGAAGCGGCAAGTAACCTTTGGAGGCATTGCAAGAAAAAGGGTATTACCGGTAAGATTGTTATTGTTGAACGCGCCCCTGATATACTCGGGCCTCTGCCGGATTGGATGAAAATTTATGTGCGGAATAATTTAAAAAGCTTAGGGGTAGAGATATTGGTGAATTCGGTTATTGAAAGTATAAAGGAGCACAGGGTGGTAGTTTTCAGAAACCGTATATTTGAAAAAGCCATGCTTATCTGGGTGCCCGGGGTAAGGACCGCGGATTTTATCCAGAAACTGGCGATCGGAAAGAATCCTCAGGGCAGAATAATTGTTGATGAATATTTAAGATTTAAAGAAAATTGTTTTTGCGCCGGGGACTCAGCCCTTTTTACTAAAGAAAATAATTTCTTAAGGATGGCTATCCAGTTTGCTATTGTTGAGGGGGATCAAGCGGCTGATAATATAATCAGGCTCATAAAGAAGTTTCCGCTTAAGAAATTTATACCTTTGGATCTTGGTTATATTATTCCAATGGCGAATAATAACTCCTGCGGCAGGGTTTTTGGTTTTAATTTAAAGGGTTTTCTTCCTACGTTATTGCATTTTACAATGTGTATTTACCGTTCGAATGGGTTAAGGAACAAGGCCGGATTAATAGGAGATTTAATAAAAGGAGGTGCAGGATGATGGATTGGGGGATTCTGGTTTTGCGTTTAGGTGTGGGTATTATGTTTGTGGCGCACGGTTTGCAGATGGCCCTAGGTTTGTTTGGCGGTCCGGGGGTTAAAGGTTTTGCGCAGATGCTTACGAGTTTAGGGTTTGTCCCGGCGATATTCTGGTCTTATGTTGCCTGCTATACGGTGTTAATCGGAGGGCTCCTTTTGATTTCCGGGATTCTCACCAGGCCGGCAGCATTCCTACTTTTAATTTTTATTCTTACCGCGGGCATTAGGGTGCACTTAAACAAAGGTTTCTTTTTATCAAACGGCGGAATTGAGTATACCTTCGTTATCGCGGCGGCCTGCCTGGCGATTATTTTATTAGGCCCCGGTAAATTCAGGATATTTAAATAAATAATAGAGTAAAAATGCGCCTTTGGAGTATCTACCCTAAATATCTTGTCAACAATGGGTTGGATGTAAGGTGGAGAACCGAGGGAAGATTTTAATTGATCGTCGAAATTAATGTGATATAGTTTAAATCTATGTATAAAATAATTCAGAAATATTTACTTTGTTTTCTATTTATTTCTCTTTTTCCGCTAAGCGGTTTGGCCGCTGATAAACAAGAGATGCCGGAGCTGCTTATTTTTCATTCGCTTAATTGCCATGAGTGCGTTAAGATAAAAACGCAGGTAATGCCGGCTATCCAAAAAGAGTTTCAAGGCCAGGTTGTTTTTGTTTATCTGGATGTAGGAGAATTCGAAAACTATAAGCTGTTCTTAAGTTTGATACAGAAAAGCGGCTCTAACGCAGAATTTAAAGTTCCCGCCTTCTATATGAAAGGAAAATTTCTAAATAACCAGGAGCAGATTGAAGCTAAGTTACGTAATTTTATCCACGATGCCTTAAACTGGCCGCAGGTTGCCCAGTCTTTAAAGCCGGCTGATCCTATTGCACATTTTAAGAGTTTTATCCCCGCTTCCGTAATTATTGCCGGGCTTGAGGACGGGATCAACCCTTGTGCTTTTACGGTGATTGTATTTTTTATTTCTTTTCTGGCGCTGCAAGGCTATCGTAAAAGGGAGCTGTTTCTTATTGGGGCTACTTTCATTTTCTCTGTATTCCTGACATACCTGAGCATCGGTTTAGGGATTTTTAATTTTTTCTACCGCTTCCGGGGTTTTTGGGTAGTCACTCATTTGTTAAATATAGTTATCGGCTTAGCCAGTATTCTATTCGGTATTCTTGCTATTTATGATTTTATCAAATTTAAAAAAACCGGTTCGGCTGATGGACTTGTTTTGCAACTTCCTAAGCCGGTTAAAGAGCGTATTCATAAGATGGTGGGATTTTTTTACCGCAAGAGTAATCAGGAAAAACAACAAAAATTTTCCCCCGGACTAGGCAAGCTTCTTCTCAGCGCTTTTATCAGCGGATTTTTGGTTTCTTTGTTAGAGGCAGTCTGCACCGGCCAGGTGTATTTGCCTACGATAGCCTTTGTTTTAAAGACCAGTTCATTCAAGCTTCAGGCATTAGGGTACCTTTTGCTTTACAATATTATGTTTATTGTTCCCTTGATAGTGATTTTTATTTTTGCGCTTATGGGTACAACCAATACGCAGTTCTTGGGGTTTCTTAAAAAACATCTGGGTTTAATTAAAATATGTATGGTTGTTTTATTTTTTGGCTTAGGGATATTCTTAATCTGGAGGGGCTAATGCGTAAAATATTATTGTTTGGGTTGTTTTTTGTTTTTGTTTTTTCAATTGGTTTTGCTCAACCTAATGAAAACGATGCGAATACCTGGAATTTTGGTAAGATTCAAGCTTCAGCGGGGATTGTAAAACACGTTTTTTTATTAAAAAACGATTCTAGTGTTGATTTAAATGTCAGCGGCACGAATGCTTCCTGTGGCTGTACTGTTCCAGAGATAGACAAGAAGGTTATTTCACCCAAAGAAACCGCTAATCTGTTAGTAAAATTTAACCCTCAAGGTTATTCCGGGCAGGTAACCCAGTATGTGTACGTGAATACTGACAGCAAAAATATGCCAGTATACAGGTTTATTATTAAGGCTGATGTTATTAAAGGTTAAATTTAGCTATTAAAAAGGCTGCCTATGGCAGGTAAACTGTGGGTAAGGAGGAGTAAAAATGTGGTCATTACAGTTAAGGATGTGGTTATTAGTGACACTTCTGTTTGGGATTATTTATGCTTTAATCGTTGTTATCGGCAGGAGTTTCCTGCATGTAGGTGATTTTAGCTTTTACCTGATTATTTCTGTCGTAATGATGCTTATCCAGTATATGTTGGGGCCTAAAATAGTAGAATGGAGCATGCATGTAAAATATATAAAAAGGGAGGAAAACCCGCGCTTGTTTCAGATGGTAGAGAGTTTAAGTATGCGCGCGAATATCCCTATGCCGAGAATCGGCATTGCCCAGATTGATATCCCCAATGCTTTTGCTTTTGGCCGCTCGCTAAAAGATGGCCGGGTCTGTGTAACTAACGGGATTATCAATCTACTTAATGATGAGGAGCTAAAAGCTGTGCTGGGGCATGAGTTAAGCCATTTAAAGAATCACGACGTGCTGACTATTACCCTGCTTTCGGTGATCCCCATGATTATGTATCGTATTGCCTGGCAATTTTTATTCTATGGACGCAGGCGCGATGAACGGGGAGGCAACACCGTATTAATCGGTTTGGCAGCCTTCCTTTTTTATTTTATAACCAATCTTCTGGTGCTTTATGCCTCGCGTATCCGGGAATATTTTGCGGATCAGGGATCAGTGCTTTTAGGCAATCCGCCCAGGGCTTTGGCTTCCAGTCTTTATAAGCTGGCATATGGCGCAGCCAGGTTAGATAAGGAATCTTTAAAGCAAAGCGAAGGATTAAAAGCGTTTTTTATTAATGACCCATCTCAAGGCAGGAAGGAAGTATTGGAATTATCGCAATTGGATTTAGATAAAAACGGTACAATTGATGCTGCTGAGCTGGGGATGCTTAGAAACGCAAATATCCGTTTGAATTTAGGGGATAAGATGATGGAGCTTTTAAGCACGCATCCTAATATGCTTAAACGAATTAAGAAGCTTTCTCAATACCAAGCCTAGTAAGTGTTTGATAGTTAACTAGATAGCAATAAAATGGGGCCGGATATATTAAATCCGACCCCATTCTCTTATCCATTTTCTTTTGACATAACCCTAAATATACGATATAATTACTGACCTATGGACATTAATGAAATCATTCAGCAAAGAATCGCCAAATTAGAAGCGCTTAAAGAGAAGAAAGTACCTTTGTATCCTGCTACCGTGCCGGAACATGATACTATTGGCAGCGCTTTAGCTTCTTTTGAAGAGGGTAAGAAGGTTACGCTCTGTGGCAGGATTACGGCTAACCGTGGTCATGGTAAAGTTAACTTTATGGATTTAAGGGATACCACCGGTAAAATCCAGCTTTATGTTAAGCGGGATGTTGTCGGGGAAGAAAAGTCCGCGCTTGTCGAGCAGCTGGATATTGCCGATATTATAAGCGTGAGCGGTGAGCTTTTTAAGACGCATACCGGTGAGTTTACGGTTAAGGTTCTGGATTTTATCATATTGGCTAAGGCTTTGCGGCCTTTGCCTGAAAAGTGGCATGGCCTAAAAGACGTGGAGATGCGTTACAGACAGCGTTATCTGGATTTACTTTCCAATGAAGATGTAAAAAAAGTATTTTTATTACGTGCCAAGATTATTCAATCCATCCGTAACTTCCTCGACGCAAAAGGGTTCCTGGAGGTTGAGACTCCCATGATGCATGATATCGCCGGAGGCGCTGCCGGACGGCCATTTAAGACATTTCATAATGAATATGCCATGGATTTATATTTAAGGATTGCCCCGGAGCTTTATTTGAAACGCCTTTTGGTAGGAGGGCTTGATCGGGTTTATGAGATTAACCGTTCTTTTCGTAATGAAGGGGTTTCTACCCGGCATAATCCGGAGTTTACCATGCTTGAGGTTTACCAGGCTTATACGGATTGTGAAGGTATGATTAATTTAACTCAAGAGTTAATCTGCCATGTGGCTAGAGAGGTTTTGGGCAAAGAGGAGTTAATTTATCAGGGCAAGACGCTTGCCCTTAAAACCCCCTGGAATAGGCAATCATTTGCCGGTTTAGTCAAAGATAAATTCGGCATCGAGCCTTCTGATGAACCCGTTAAGATGCTTGAGAAATTACAGGCTAAAGGCTTTGCCAAGGATAAAAACCGGTTGAGCCGCTCACAAATAAATAAGATTATCGAAGATACGCTGGAGCAGGATTTGCAGGTTAATCCGGTATTTATCACGGATTATTTTACCAGTCTTTGTCCATTGGCTAAGACCAGAAAAGATAATCCTTTGATTTCGGAAAGGTTTGAACTTTATGTGGCGGGGATGGAGATCGCCAATGCTTATTCTGAGTTAAATGATCCCTTGGAACAACGCAAGCGTTTTGAAGAAGAGATCAAAGAGCTTAATCCTGAAGAAAAAAAGAGCGTAGATGATGACTATCTCCTAGCCCTAGAGCATGGTATGCCTCCGGCGGGAGGATTGGGTATTGGTATCGACAGGTTGGTTATGCTGCTTACAGACCAACCATCGATCAGGGATGTGATTTTATTCCCTCTGTTGAGAAAACAGGAAGAGGCTATCAAGGAATAATATGCTTTCAGAGTTGTGGCTTAGCCAGAAATATTTGAGGGGAGGGAAAAAAGAGAAGATTATCTCCATTACCGCGCTTATTTCAATGGTGGGTATCGCTATCGGGGTAATGGTATTAATCGTGGTAATTTCGGTGATGAGCGGTTTTGACCGTTTCCTTGAGGATAAGATGGTCGGCACCAACGCGCATCTGTCTCTTGAGTTTTACGGGGGGTCAAAAGAGCCTTACCGGGTAATTGATAAATTAAAGACCCTGGCTTATGTAAAAGGCGCATCCCCTTTTATTGACGGTCAGGCCTTGGTAAAAAATGATAAATCAATCTTTGGAGTGGAGGTGCGCGGTATTGACCCGAAGCTGCAGGCAGATACCTCCAAGATTAATGAATACCTGAAATTGGGAAGTTATGATTTTTCCGGAAATGAAATCGCGGTAGGCCAGGAATTCGCCCTGCGTTTAGGTTTGGGGGTGGGGGACATTGTCAGTTTGATTTCTCCGGTTACTCTGGCTAAAACTGATTTTCGTATTAAGGGTATTTTTAACAGTGGGATGTATCTTTATGATTCAAGCTTGATTTTAACCGGCATTAAAGGGGCGCAGGATTTTTACAAGATGCCTGATACGGTAAGCGGCCTGGCGGTTAAAGTGGATAATGTTTATAAGGTGGATGATATAAAAGAAAAACTGTATCGGGATTTAACCGGTGTTGGGCCATACCAGGCGCGCACCTGGATAGACGCCAATAGGAATTTTCTGGAGGCGTTGAAATTAGAAAAGGTAGTTATGTTCATCGTGGTGACCATGACTACGGTGGTAGCGGCATTTGGAATTGTGAGTACTTTGATTATGTCGGTGATGAGCCGGATTAAGGATATTGGTATTTTGCGTTCTGTTGGCGCCAGGACTAAAAGCATCCTGCAGATTTTTGTATTTCAGGGCATGTCTATCGGTATAGCCGGGATACTCTTAGGGGTAGCCGGAGGGGTGTCGCTAGCGCTTTCCCTGGATAAGGTGGTAGATTTTATATCCCGGATTATCGGAAGAAGTTTGATCCCAAAAGACATTTATTATTTTGACCGTATCCCGGTTAATATAAATGTTGGCGATATCAGCCTGATTTTGATATCCGCTTTGGGCATAACTTTAGCCGCCAGTGTTTATCCGGCATTTTACGCCACCAGGATAATTCCCAGCGAGGCAGTACGGCATGAGTAAGTATATAGTTAAGGTTAACGGGATTTGTAAGAGTTACCGCGACAGCGCAAGCAATCTTGAAGTATTAAAAGATATAAATTTTAATGTCGGGGAAGGTGAATTTTTAGCTATCCAGGGGCCTTCGGGAGCGGGGAAGTCCACACTTTTACATATTTTAGGCGGTTTGGATAACCCTACTAAGGGTGAGGTTTATTTTGAAGGCGCGGATATCTATGGTTTAGATGAAAATGCGCGGGCGGCTTTTCGTAACCGAAAAGTAGGTTTTGTTTTTCAGTTTTTCCATCTCCTGCCGGAGCTAAGCGCCTTAGAGAATGTTTTGTTACCGAGTATTTTGAAATCCTGGTGGGAAAGAAAAAAGAATTTAGGGCACGCCCTTAAGCTTTTAGAAAGATTAGGGTTATCCCGCAGGCTCAGTCATAAGCCGGCGGCTTTATCAGGCGGAGAGCAGCAGAGAGTGGCTATTTGCCGGGCTCTGATTAATCGCCCGCAACTTTTGCTTTGTGATGAACCCACCGGAAACCTGGATTCGGAAAACGGCGAGAATATACTGCGCTTATTGACAGAGCTTAACCGGAGTGAAAAGATCACGGTTTTAATGGTTACCCACGATAAGGATATTGCTAAGGGGGCGGGAAGAATTATCCATTTGAAGGACGGAATTATTTTAAACTAGCACTACGCGTTAGTCAGTCACCCCGCCGTAAAGGATTGGCGGGTGCGCCGCTTTCTGCGGCGATTGCGTCGGTGTGTGTTTGTACACAGGGAGGTTTAGATGAAAATTTATATTAACGGTAAATTTTACGAAAAAGAAAATGCGAAAATTTCCGTTTTCGATCACGGTCTGCTTTATGGTGATGGAGTTTTTGAGGGGATCCGTTCCTATGACCGCCGCGTGTTTAAGCTAAAAGAGCACATTGAGCGGCTTTTTGAGTCCGCTCAAAGCATTATGTTAAAAATCCCTTTAACCAGGGATAAAATGATTAAAGCGGTGTTAGAAACGGTCAGGTTTAATAAATTAGACGATGCTTATATCCGCCTGGTGGTTACGCGCGGAGAAGGTGACCTGGGGCTTGACCCTCGCAAGTGTTATAAAGGAGCTACGATAATTATCATTGCGGATAAGGTTGCTTTATATCCGGAGAAACTTTATCGTGAGGGCTTAAGTATTGTTACTGTGCCTACGGTGCGTAATTTACCTGAGGCGCTTAATCCTCAGATCAAGTCTTTAAATTATCTGAATAATATTCTGGCAAAAATCGAGGCAACTAATTGCGGCTCCGATGAAGCAATTATGCTTGATTCTTTAGGGTATGTGGCAGAGTGTACCGGTGATAACATCTTTGTGGTTAAAGGCGGGCATTTTTATACCCCCCCGCAGTGCATGGGTACTTTACGCGGGATTACCCGGGATGCAGTTTTAGAGATTACCCGTAAAGCCAATGTTCCGGCACATGAGCATGTGATTACACGGCATGAAGTTTATATTTCCGATGAGTGTTTTCTTACCGGCACAGCCGCGGAGATTATCCCTGTTGTTAAAGTTGATGGCAGGGTTATCGGAGAAGGCAGGCCCGGAAAGCTTACTTTGGCGTTAATGAAAAAGTTTAAGCAGCTTACCCGTATAGAAGGAATAAGGTATTAACGGAGACTCAAGTAATGCTTTGTGATGTTTGTAAGAAAAATCCAGCTACCGTGCATCTGACTGAGATTATTGATGAACAGATGAATGAATTACATCTGTGCGAGGATTGCGCTAGGCATAAGAGTGCGGCTATGGAGCAGCAGTTTGGCTTAAGTGATCTTTTGGCCGGAATGGCTGATTTTGAAAAACCGGCTAAGGATGAAGAAAATATTGCTATTAAATGCCCTAATTGTAATTTAACCTACGCGGATTTTAAGAAGATCGGCAGGTTAGGCTGCGGTGAATGTTACAATGCTTTCCGTAAATATCTTGCTCCTTTATTAAAGAGGATACATGGTTCAAATCAACACGTGGGTAAATCTCCGCTTAAGGATAAAAATATTCAGAAGCCCGGGAGAAAGAAGGCGGATGCAGATGATCTGAAGGTAGGGCTGCAAAAAGCAATCCAGAGAGAAGATTTTGAAGAAGCAGCGCGCTTGCGCGATCAGATACGGGCAATCGAAGCAAAGAAGGAAAAAGAAGGTTAAAATGAAGATAAATGATTTGTTAAATCATACCAGCGAGTGGCTTAAGGGCACAGGGCCAAATTCTGATATTGTTATCTCAAGCAGGATACGCCTGGCTAGGAATCTTAATAAATATCCCTTCCCGCACTGGGCAAGTAAAATACAGCTTGAGGAGGTACTGACAAAAACCAGTGAGGCCATGGCCAAAATCGATATGCTTAAGAATTCCACGCTTTTTAGGCTGGCGGATTTAGACGCGATTGACAAACAGTTTTTAGTGGAAAGACATCTTATGTCAATTGAGCACTCTCAGAAAACAGAGCATAAGGCGTTGCTGGTTGATGATGAGGAGATAATCGCGGTGATGATCAATGAAGAGGATCATCTGCGTATTCAACTGATGCAATCAGGGTTTAATCTTTTTGAAGCCCGGGATATTATTAACCGCCTGGATGATGCTTTGGCCGGTATTTTGGATTACGCCTTCCTGGATGATTTTGGTTATCTTACTGCTTGTCCTACCAATACCGGAACCGGTATGCGCGGTTCGGTTATGCTTCATTTGCCTGCATTGGTAATGAGCCGGCAGATCGAACGGGTGTTGGCGGCGATTGCCAAATTAAGCTTTACTACACGCGGCCTTTACGGCGAGGGCACACAGGCAAGCGGGAATTTTTTCCAGATTTCTAACCAGGTTTCACTGGGGCATGGCGAAGATGAAATAATCGAAAATATCAACGGTCTTATACGTCAGATCATCGAGCAGGAAACTCAGGCGCGACAGATATTACTTTCTAAAAACAAAGAGGTGCTTGAGGATAGGATCAACCGTTCCTTAGGTATTTTAAAGAGTGCCCGTATTATTACCAGTCAGGAGACAATCGAATTGCTGTCTATGGTTAGATTGGGGAATGATTTGGGTATGATTAAAGATATCGACCGCCGCACGATTAATGAACTTTTTATTATTACTCAGCCGGCGCATCTGCAGAAATTGGAAAATAAAAAACTTTCTTCTGACGAAAGGGATCTAAAAAGAGCACAGCTTATTCGTAAAAAACTAAACCTGTTATAAAATGAGGAGATACCATGTTTAATCGTTTTACTGAGAGGGCAAGAAAAGTAATTATTCTGGCAAAGGAAGAGGCCAGGCGTTTTAATCATGACTATATCGGTACCGAGCATATATTACTCGGCTTAATCCGCGAAGGTGAAGGTGTGGCTGCCGCGGTATTGCAGAAGCTTGAGGTTTCGCTTGAGAATATCAGGCTGGAGATAGAGAAGCTTGTGCAACCCGGGCCGACTACCCAGATTATCGGAGATATTCCGTTTACACCGCGCGCCAAGAAAGCCCTTGAATTGGCTGCTGAAGAGGCCCGTTCTTTGGGGCATAATTATATCGGTACGGAGCATCTTTTGCTTGGGCTTATTCGTGAAGGCGAGGGGATTGCTTCTCAGGTATTGTTAAATTTAGGACTGGATTTAAACTCTGTGCGTAATGAGGTTATGGGGCTTTTAGGTTCTGCTTTGCCAGGAATGAATCAAGGTAGTACCGCTCAGTCAAAAACAAAAACTCCCGCTTTAGATGCCTTTGGACGGGATCTTACAGCTTTGGCCCGCGAGAATAAATTAGATCCGGTCATAGACCGTGTGCAGGAGATCGAGAGAGTAGTTCAGATTTTAAGCCGGCGTACCAAGAATAATCCTGTACTTTTAGGTGAGGCGGGGGTAGGCAAAACCGCTATTGTTGAGGGGTTGGCCCAGTTAATCATACTTGGGAATATTCCTGAAGTTTTAAGGGGAAAACGTATTGTAGTTTTAGATTTGGCATTAATGGTCGCTGGGACAAAATACCGCGGCCAGTTTGAGGAAAGAATTAAGGCGATTATGGAGGAGATCAAACGTTCCCAGGATGTAATTATTTTTATCGATGAACTGCACACTTTGGTGGGCGCAGGCGCCGCCGAGGGCGCAATCGATGCTTCAAATATTATGAAGCCGGCGCTTTCCCGCGGGGAGATGCAGTGTATCGGCGCAACTACCCTGGATGAATATCGCAAATATATTGAAAAGGATGCTGCCTTAGAACGCAGATTCCAGACGATTATGGTTGAGCCTCCGACGGTTGAGCAGACGATTGAGATATTAAAAGGCCTGCGCGATAAATATGAGGCGCATCACCGTGTTTCTTTTAGCGATGAGTCGCTTGATGCGGCGGCCAGATTATCCGACCGCTATATCTCCGGAAGATTTATGCCGGATAAGGCGATTGATTTGATCGATGAGGCAGGTTCGCGCGCCCGCTTAAATGTTTTGATTGTCCCGCCTGAGATTAAAAAACTGGAGGCCAATGTTGATTCGTTGAGGAAGGAAAAAGAGTCTTTTATTAAAAGCCAGGATTTTGAGAAGGCTGCTTCTTTAAGAGACCAAGAGCGTATTGCCCGCCAGGAGCTGGAAAAATTAAATAAAGAGTGGAGCCAGGCAAAGGATAAAATGCGCCCTGAAGTTACGGCTGAAGATATCGCCAGGATTGTGGCCCAATGGACGGGAATCCCCACTTTCAGATTAGAGGAAAAAGAAAGTGAGAAATTGCTTAAGATTGAAGAGGAGTTGCATAAGCGCGTAGTCGGCCAGAATGAAGCTATCGAAGCTATCGCTCATGCAGTGAGGCGTTCACGCGCCGGGATTAAAGATCCAAGGCGGCCTATTGGTTCATTTGTATTCTTGGGCCCAACCGGCGTAGGAAAAACTTTGCTCGCCCGGGCTTTGGCGGAGTTTATGTTTGGCGATGAAGACGCCCTGTTACAGTTGGATATGTCGGAATACATGGAGAAGTTTAACCTCTCCAGGCTTATTGGCGCTCCTCCGGGATATGTGGGGTATGAGGAGGGTGGCCAGCTTACTGAGCGTGTGCGCCGCAGGCCTTACGCGGTTATACTTCTGGATGAGATTGAAAAAGCCCATCCGGATGTTTTTAATTTACTGCTGCAGGTTTTTGAAGAAGGCAGGCTTACGGATAGTTTTGGCCGTAAGGTGGATTTTAAAAATACAATTATTATTATGACCTCTAACATTGGGGCGGAGTTAATCCGTAAGACCGGCTCTCTTGGTTTTAAGACGCAAAAAGAAGAGGTTACATACCAGGATATGAAAGAAAAATTGCTTGAGGCGGTTAAGCATGCTTTTAAACCGGAGTTTTTAAACCGCATTGATGATATCATCGTCTTTCGGCAATTAGTCAAGGAGGACCTGGTACGTATCATTGATATTGAAATTGGTTATGTGATTGGAAGGCTAAAGGAACAGAAGATAGCTTTAGAGGTAAGCAGGGAGGCCAAGGATTTCTTGATTGAAAAAGGGTTTGATCCGGTTTTTGGCGCCCGTCCCCTTAAAAGGACTATCCAGAGATATCTGGAGGATTCTTTGGCTCAGGAGATTATTTCTAAGAAATACAAGGAGGGTTCTTCAATCAAGGTGACCCGCAAGAACGAAGAACTTATTTTTGAATAATGTTTACTTTATTCTTTATGGATTTAGGCCGCAAGGTACTTTCTTTTTTTTACTTTTGCGGCGGTTTGACTAACCTGGCCTGCCAGACTGTGTATTTAACATTTAAACCGCCTTATAAGTCCGAGCGCATAATCGAGCAAGCAAAGAAAGCAGGGTATGATAGTTTCCCTATTGTTTCTTTGGTTGCTTTATTTATCGGTTTTATCTTTGCTTTGCAGACAGCTTATTTTATGCAGCGTATTGGCTCAGAGTTGTATATCGCAAGCATGGTAGCTTTGTCCATCGTGCGCGAACTTGGGCCTGTAATTACCGCCTTGATAGTCGCCGGCCGGGTTGGGGCATCTAATGCCGCCGAGTTAGGTTCTATGCAGGTTACGGAACAGATCGACGCTTTAGAAACCTTGGCTACTAATCCTGTGAAATATTTAGTGGTCCCGCGTTTTGTAGCCTTGGGAATTATGCTTCCTATTTTGACCTTGTATGCGAATATCATCGGTATATTGGGCAGTTATCTTATCTGTACCCTAAAATTAGGGATTACTAGCAGTATGTATATGCATGTTACCTTTACATCTTTACTTTATAAGGATTTATTTACCGGTTTATTCAAATCCTGGATTTTTGGGATGCTTATTGCGTTAATAAGTTGCTATGAGGGTTTTAATGTTGAAGGCGGAGCGGCCGGAGTGGGTAGGGCGACAACACGTGCGGTAGTCTTTGCTTTTATCATGATTATCGCTACAGACTGTTTGTTTACCGCTTTATTCTATTTTATTTTTCCTTAAATGATGATCGAGATCCAGCATTTATATAAAAAATTCAATAATTCCCCGGTGCTGAATGATTTAAATTTAAGTATCAGTAAGGGGCAGACCTGCGTGATTATCGGAAGAAGCGGATGCGGAAAATCCGTTTTGCTTAAACATATTGTCGGCCTTTTAAAACCCGACCAGGGCAGGGTTTTAGTCAACCAAAAAGAAGTGGCTGTTTTAAATGAATTGGAGTTAAGCGCCTTGCGTTCTAAAATCAGCATGGTATTTCAGGGAGGGGCTCTTTTTGATTCCATGAATGTTGCTGAAAATGTAGGTTTTACCCTTATTGAACATACGCATATCAGCCAGAAAAAAATATTAGAAAGAGTGGAAGAGTCCTTGGACTTGGTGGGTTTAGACGGTATCGGAAATCTTATGCCTTCAGAGTTAAGCGGAGGCATGAAAAAACGCGTGGCCCTGGCGCGGGCAATCTGTATACGTCCGGAGATTATACTTTATGATGAGCCGACTACAGGCATAGACCCAATAGCAGCAGACAGCATCAATGAACTTATCCGTTCTTTGCATGATAAATTAAAAGTCACCTCAATTGTTGTTACCCATGATATGAAAAGCGCCTATCATATTGCTGATAAGATTGCGATGATGTATAAAGGTAAAATAATTCTGGAAGGCGATCCTAAGGAGATCCGGGAGTCCAAGAATTCTATAGTGCATCAGTTTATTAACGGGATTGCCAAGGGGCCGATAACTGAAGCGATTGATACTTTTAAATAAGCCACGCCGCGCTTATGGCACCCGACGCTAATTGTATTGCGTCGGTGTGTGCTAGGTAGCGCAAGTTGCGCGGGTGTGCTTTTGTAAGCAAGGAGGTTTAGATGATATTCGGTAAAACTAAATTAGAGTTGAAGGTGGGTATTTTTGTTTTCATAGGTTTAATAATCCTGGTTATTTTTATATTGTCAATCGGTGGATTTAAAACCTGGAGCTCAGGTTACCATATCAAACTTAGTTTTAATTTTGTAAACGGAATTAAAGTTGGCGCTCCGGTGCGTTTTGCCGGGGTAGATGTGGGAGAGGTTAAGAAAATTAAGCTGGAATTTATCCCGGAGGAAAACCGTTCAAATGTTAATTTGGATGTTTGGATCAGGAACATTATTAAAATTCCCTCCGATTCTTCTGTTTGGGTTAATACCTTGGGTCTATTGGGTGAGAAATATGTAGAAATAATGCCGGGCACTGATTATACCCATTCGCTTAAGCACGGTGATTGTTTGGTGGGAGTAGACCCCCTGCCCATACACCAAATATTTAATAACGCTGAGAGTATACTGCGTAATTTGAATGATGGTATTGCCAAAATCAAGAGTAAGGAAGGCTCTCTAGGTAAGCTTATTTATGACGACGCTATTTATAATGAGTTGCAAGCACTGGTAACCGATGTGCGCAAAAATCCCTGGAAGTTGTTTATCAGGACGAAAGAAAAGAAGTAGCTGTTTTAATAGGGAGGGAAAGATTAATGTTCAAGAATTTTATGAACAAAAGAACTACAAGAAGGAAAGAGTGCGATTATCTTCTTAAGTATTCTTTGATCGGGGAAAACGCTGAAGCGATATTTGGCGCTGAGGTTAGGGATATCAGCGTAAATGGCTTTGCAATTGAAAGCAAGGATGTAATTAAAATAGGTACGGTTATCCAGGGTGAGCTGGCCTTTCCGTTTTTAGATATCCCCATAAAGTTTATCGGTAAAATTGTCCGGGTTCAGAAAGCAGACGGGGACAAGTATATATATGGTATTTCTTTCAATGAAATAGATAAAACCCAGCAGGTAAAAATAGGCTCATATGTTGAGAAAATAGATTTAGACGCCCTTTTGGCCAGCGCGATCAGGAGAGAGGCGACCAGCGTGCATTTGGCAGCCGGGTGTGTGCCTGTTTGCAGGGTTGACGGTAAGGTTTTGCATATGGATGTAGTGTCTATCTCTGTAGAAGATATAGAGAGGATGCTTTTTTCCATTATAAATGAAAAACAAAAAGAAGAACTTTATAAAAGATTTGAGCTGGATTTCGCTTATACTTTACCCCAGGAAAGCCGGCGTTTTAGAATGCATGTTTTTTTTGATAAAGGGCATCCGGCAATTGTGGCTAAGATTGTTGGAAGCGAAATAAAGTCATTTGAGGATATTGGCATAGCTTCTGTTTTACAGAGTATTGTAAACAAGAAGAGCGGGTTGATTATTGTTTCCGGCCCGATGGACAGCGGTAAATCCACGACCTTAGCTGCAATAATTGAAAGTATCAACAAAAAGAAGGAAAGTGTAATTATCAGCATTGAGAATCCAATTGAGTATATATATACAAGCAAAAACAGCCTGATTTACCAGAGAGATGTTGGTTTAGATACTCCATCTTTTTCCGACGCCCTTAAAAGTACTGTGCGCCAGGATGCCGATATTGTGCTTATGGGTGAGATGCGGGATTTAAACTCTATCTCTCAGGCGATTACTGCCGCTGAGGAAGGCCAATTGGTGTTTTCTACGATGCATACTACCAGTGCTATTGAATGTATAAACAGGTTGATCGATATTTTTCCCGCTGAGCAGCAAATGCAGATACGCATTCAGTTGTCTACGTGTTTGGAATGCATCATCTGCCAGTATCTTCTTCCGCGCGCCGATGGAAAAGGGAGGATTTTGGCAACGGAGGTACTGATGTTTACCCCGGCAATCAGGAATCTTATCAGAAAAGCGCGCACGGAGCAGATTTATAGTTATTTGGAGTCAGGGGCGGATATTGGCATGCATACGATGGACAGCTCCTTGATGGATTTATTCAGGCGTGGATTAATCAGTAAAGATACAGCCTGCACCTTTGTTGATAAAAAAGAGGTTTTTGGGCTTAGTTAAAATTAATGAAAACCAAATCAATATTTAGTTGCGCTAGCTGCGGGTATCAGTCGCCAAAATGGCTGGGTAAGTGCCCGGATTGCAATAGTTGGAATTCTTTTACCGAGGAGGATTATACCGCTCCTCCTTCCGGGGGCAAGGAAAGAGTCTCTTTATATAAAGATGGGCCGGTGCTTTTAAAAGATGTGGTAGCCAGGGATGAGGACAGGCTGAAGACCAACATCCGCGAGCTAGACCGGGTTTTAGGCGGTGGGATCGTCAAAGGATCAGTGATTTTAATCGGAGGAGACCCCGGAGTAGGTAAGTCCACAATTTCCCTGCAGGTTTCTAACCATCTGACTAAACAGGGCATAGGGGTGCTTTATGTCAGCGGCGAGGAATCTGTGGTTCAGACCAAGCTGCGCGCTAAACGTTTAGGTGAATCCGGCTCAGACAATCTTTATATAGTAAATCAAACGGATTTATCTTTAATCGTTGAGTACATTAAGAAACTTAAGCCCCAGGTGGTAGTGATTGATTCTATCCAGGTGATTTTTGATTCGGCGCTTAGCTCTTCAGCCGGAAGCGTCAGTCAGGTAAGGGAATGCGCGGGGATCCTTACGCAGTTAGCCAAGACTACAGGTACCTCAATCTTTATTATCGGCCATGTTACCAAAGAAGGCACCCTGGCCGGCCCGCGCGTTTTAGAGCACATTGTTGATACGGTATTGTATTTTGAGGGCGACCGTTTCGCTATATACAGGATTTTGCGGGCGGTAAAAAACAGGTTTGGCTCAACCAATGAAATTGGCGTATTTGAAATGCGGCCGGAAGGTTTAACTGAGGTGAAGAATCCCTCAGAGATTTTTCTTTCTGAACGGCCAAATAATGTTTCCGGTTCAATTGTCACATCTATATTGGAAGGAACGCGGCCGCTTTTGGTAGAAATACAATCCCTGGTTTCAAGAAGCAGCTTTGGCTATGCCAGGCGTAGGGCACAAGGGTTTGATTTTAACCGTTTGTCTTTACTGGTGGCGGTCCTGGAAAAACGCATGGGGTTAGCGCTTGAAGCGGAAGATATTTTTATTAATGTGGCAGGCGGAATAAAAATAGAGGATCCGGCGGCGGATTTAGCAGTCTGCGCGGTGATTACCTCCAGTTTCCGGGAGCAGGTGGTTATGCCGCAGGCTGTGGTTTTAGGGGAGGTGGGCTTAAGCGGAGAGATTAGGAGCATTTCACAGGTGCTCACGCGTATTAATGAAGCTGAAAAACTGGGTTTTAAACATTGTATATTACCCAAGAATAGCTGTAAAAACCTGAAACTTGATAAAACAGGCATGGAGATCATTCCTGTTTCCACTTTAAAAGAGGCATTAGATATTATCTTGGGTATATCTATAAAGCAACAAGGTACCCCGCGTTTATAAGGAAGTGGCCGGTGTCCCATTGTGGTTAAGGAGGTAAAAAGATGAATTTATTATTAGTAAGGATTTTGTTTGTTTTAAGCGGTATGGTTATCGGTTATCAGACGGTCCCTGTAGGCGGCTCCGGCTTTATCGGTATGGCAATCGGTGGTTTAGTCACATTAGTATTGATTGTTTTGGAAGCAGGTTTACGTAAGGTTTCAGTGAGTGGTTTATCCAGCGGTGTGTTTGGATTGATCCTGGGTTTAATTATGGCCAAGCTTGCCGGAGATGCCTTTAGCCTTATTTGTTTTGATCCCGCGACGCTTTCCAGGATTAGGGTGACTTTAACTCTAACTTTTTGCTATTTAGGTATGGTTGTGGCTTTACGCGGGAAGGATGAATTCAATATTATTATTCCTTATGTGCGCCTGCGCCGGCAGGATCAGTCCGGGGATGTGATTCTTTTGGATACCAGTGTAATTATCGACGGCAGGATTGTCGATATTTGTAAAACACGTTTCCTGGGAGGCAAAGTCATTATTCCTAAATTTGTACTAAGAGAATTACAACAGATCGCCGATTCCACGGACCCGATTAAGCGCCAAAGGGGCAGGCGCGGTTTAGAGATACTTAATACTATACAAAAGGAATCGGGAATGGATATAACCATCCATGAACAGGATTTTTCCGAGACCTCAGAGGTTGACGCAAAGTTAGTTATGTTGGCCAAGCTACTTGACGCTAAGATCCTTACGGTGGATTTTAATTTAAACCGCGTAGCCAGTATCCAGGGGATTAAAGTTTTGAATATCAATGAGTTAGCCAACGCCTTAAAGCCGGTAGTTTTCCCCGGTGAAGAGATGCATATTAAGTTGATTAAAGAAGGTAAGGAACATAATCAGGCGGTAGGTTATCTTGATGACGGCACTATGGTGGTAGTGGAAGATGCGCGCCGGTTACTCGGTCAGGATGTAAAGGTTGTGGTGACCTCTGTCCTGCAGACTCAGGCCGGCAGGATGATTTTCACAAAAATTGATAAATAATGCTTAGCGCGATTATCCTTGCGGCAGGTAAAGGTAAGCGGCTTAATGCCGCGGTGCCTAAACCTTTGGTAAGAATAGGCAATAAACCCGCAATAATTCATTCTCTTGAAACTTTAAACAAACATCCGGGTATAGATGAAATTATTGTAGTGCTTAATTCAGATAATCAGGGAGAAATAATTAAGGTAATCAAGAGTTGTTCTTTTAAGAAAATAGAAGCCTTTGTTTTAGGCGGCATACGCAGGCAGGATTCGGTGTATAACGGGCTTAAGGCAATTAATAAAAAAAGTGGTTGGGTCTTAATCCATGATTCCGGCCGGCCGTTTATTGACAGCAAATATATCACCAAAGTTATTTCAGCGGCAAAGAAAAGCGGGGCTGCGCTGTTAGCGGTAAAACCAAAGGCAACTGTAAAGTTTTCCCGCAAGGGCAACATAGTCACGGAAACTTTAAATAGAGATAAGCTTTGGGAGGCCCAGACTCCGCAGGTTTTTCAGAAAAACCTTCTTCTTGAGGCGTATAAAAAACACTCTAAAAGTAATGTTACAGATGATGCCTCTTTGGTTGAAAAGTTAGGTAAAAGAGTCAAGCTTGTTGAAGGTGATTATGATAATATTAAAATTACCACGGCTGAAGATTTATTGCTGGCAGGATTAATTATTAAAAGGAGAGCCCTTGCAATATAAAACCGGCATAGGTTATGATATCCACCGTTTGGTCGTGGGCAGGTCGTTAATTTTGGGCGGAATAGAGATTCCCTATAATAAGGGTGCCTTGGGGCATTCTGACGCGGACGTATTAATCCATGCGCTTTGCGATGCTTTGTTAGGAGCTCTGGCGCTGGGGGATATAGGAGAGCATTTCCCGGATACTGATCCTAAATATGAGGGAATCGCCAGCAGCCAGTTATTGAAGACGGTCAAAGGCCTGATTGATAGTCATGGCTATAAGATTAATAATCTTGACGCAGTGGTGATTACCCAGGCGCCAACGCTTACGCCTTTTAAGAATAAAATAAAACAAAACCTTTGCGTTTTGATGAATATCCGGGAAGATGCTTTAAATATAAAGGCAAAAACAAATGAAGGTTTAGGCCCTATAGGCAATAATGAAGCAATCGCCTGTTACGCGGTAGCTTCTTTAATTAAAGCTTAAAAGCAAGCGGGCCTGCAGGAGGTAATATGGTTTACGTTATAAATATAATAATAATATTGGCAGTGCTTGTTGTAATTAAACTTGCGCTTATTTCTATATTCTTTTATTCGGATATAAGAGCGGCGCAGAAAAGGGACCCAGCGGCAAAAAGTTTTTTAGAAGTGGTCCTGCTTTATCAGGGTCTGCATGCTTTGGTATCTTATCGGGTTGCTCACGCGTTATATAAGATGCATTTGTTTTTCCTGGCCAGAGCACTCTCACAGCTGGCGCGCCTTATTACGGGAATAGAGATTCATCCGGGAGCCAGGATCGGCAGGCGTTTTTTTGTGGATCATGGCATGGGTGTAGTTATCGGAGAAACGGCGATTATAGGAGATGATGTTTTGCTTTACCAGGGGGCTACCTTAGGAGGTACCGGAATCGTTAAAGGGAAGCGCCATCCAACCATCGGTAATAATGTTGTTGTCGGCGCCGGAGCAAAAGTTTTAGGGAATATCACTATCGGAAATAATTCATATATCGGCGCAAACGCGGTAGTAATTAAGGATGTGCCTGCGAACTCCACGGTCGTGGGTGTGCCGGGAAGAATTACCAGGCAAGACGGCAAGAAGATGGATATAAGCTTAGATCACGTGCATATACTGGATCCGATTATGCAGAGTATGGAAGAGATGCAATCAAGGATCGACAAGTTAGAAAAGAAATAGGGTGCTTTCCCCCGTTTGCTGACGCTCACGGGGACTTACGCTAGATAAAGACTACAAGGTGCTTGTTCATGCCTATTTTTATATATAATTCCCTTTCAAGGAAAAAAGACGAATTTATCCCCTTAAAGCCGAAAGAAATTAAGATGTATGTCTGTGGCCCTACGGTTTATGATCAACCGCATATCGGGCATGCTCGTAGTGCGTATATATTTGATGTTATCAGGCGTTATCTAACCTATAAAGATTATAAGGTTACGTTTGTTCGTAACGTTACTGATGTGGATGATAAGATTATCAATAAGGCCAAGGAAGAATTCCCAGGTGAAGATTTAAACACAAGTTTTAAGAAAGTAGCGGATAAGTATCTCTTGGCTTACAATGAGGCATTAAGCAGCTTAGGTATAGATGAGAGTGGGATTGTTGAGCCTAAGGCGAGCGATTATATTCCCAAAATGATTAAGTTTATTCAAGATTTGATTGATAGGGGCACAGCTTATGTTTCCGAAGGGGATGTGTATTTTGATATTAAGAAAGCCAAAGATTATGGCAAGTTATCTAATCAGGCGATAGACAAAATGGAATCAGGAACAAGGATTGCTCCCGGTGAAAAAAAGAAAGACCCACTTGATTTTGCTTTATGGAAATCAGCTAAAGCCGGGGAGCCTGCCTGGGATAGCCCTTGGGGAAAAGGAAGGCCCGGATGGCACATTGAATGCTCTGTAATGAGCTCGGATATTTTAGGGAATGAATTTGATATCCACGGCGGCGGAATTGATCTTATTTTCCCTCATCATGAAAACGAAATAGCGCAGTCTGAAGGCGCGGGAAAGAAATTCGCCCGCTACTGGATACACCACGGCCTGCTTACCATTAACGGCCAAAAGATGTCTAAGTCTTTGGGTAATTTCATCACGGTAAAGGATCTTCTGGAAAAGTATAAGAATGCTGATTTATTAAAACTGCTGTTTTTATCTACTCATTATTCTCATCCGGTTGATTATACTGATGAGAAAATCCATGAGGCAGGGCAGTCTTTAGAAAGAATTAGTATTTTGTGGGATAAGCTTGATAAATCCTTAATTAGAAAATCTTCCGGAAGGGTTCCTAAAGAACTGGAAGATGTTAAGGATAGGTTTATCAAGGCTATGGACGACGATTTTAATACCCCGCAAGCCCTGGCGGCAATATTTGATTTGGTGAATATCACTAACAAAAATATTAATGACCAAGATTTTATATATTACTCTGGATTGATTTTAAAAGAACTAACAAATATATTTGGTATAGATTTAGACAAAGAAACCGGACTTGAAGATCTTCAGACGAGCGTAAATGTATTAATTAACCAACGAAACGAAGCAAGGAAAAGCAAAGATTTCAAAAGATCAGACGAAATTCGAAAAGAATTGGAAGTTAAGGGTATTATTTTAGAAGATACCAAAGACGGAACAACTTGGAGAAGAAAATTATAGCGGGTGACTGCCAAGACGAAGCCCTTGCCGCGCGCAACATAAGTGAGCACGGCGAGGTGGATTGGCAGGCAGGGCCCGCGTAAAATATTAACATGAAAAGTAAATTTATCACATTTGAAGGTTCTGAAGGCTGCGGCAAGAGCACCCAATCAGGGATGCTTTACCGTTATCTAAAATCCAAAGGATTAAAGGTAGTTTATTTACGTGAGCCCGGAGGGGTTAAGCTAAGCGAGAAGATACGTGACATTCTTCTTGATCCCGGCAGTAAAATATCCCCTGAAGCGGAAACTCTGCTTTATATGGCTGCCCGTGCCCAGGTAGTAAGAGATATTATCAAACCCGCGTTAAGGGCGGGGAAAATAGTTGTTTGCGATCGCTTCATGGATTCTACAATTGCTTATCAGGGTTTTGGTTTAGGGATAGATATAGGAATGATCAAAACTATCGGTAAGTTCGCAACTTTAGGAATAAAACCGGACTTAACCATTTTTCTTGATTTGCCGGTAAAGAAGGGGCTTGAACATCGTCATAGCTGCAAAGACCGCATTGAGCAGCGTTCTTTTAAGTACCATGAAATGGTAAGAAATGGTTATCTTAAACTTTCCAAGCTTGAACCGAAACGCATCAAAATAGTCAAAGTCCAGGTGGATAAATTAATGACTCAAGATAACATTAGAAGGTTAGCCAATGCGCTTTAGCGATATCCTGGGGCACGAGAAACCGTTGAGTATAATAAACGCCTATATAGAAAAATCCTGTTTTTCCGGAGGGTTTATTTTTAGCGGTCCGGAAGGAATCGGTAAGAAAACGGTTGCTAAGATCATCGCCCAAAAAATAAATTGTACGGCCCTGGATAACAGGCCGTGCGGTATCTGCAGCTCATGTTTAAAGATGGAAAAATTACAGCATCCTGATCTGCATATCATAGAGAGTAATTCTTCTCAAGTTAAGATTGAGGATATCCGCTCTTTGCAAAAAGAGGCAAGTTTCCGTCCATATGAGGGAGTAATGAAAGTTTTTATTATTGATGACGCCCATAGGTTTAATTCCGAAGCGGCAAATTCCTTGTTAAAAGTCCTAGAGGAGCCCCCCAAGGACAGTTTGATTATTTTAATTACACATAAACCGCAGAATATTTTTAAGACTATACTCTCGCGCTGTAAAGTTATAAGATTCTCTCCTTTGGCGATAGCCGTACTGGCGGATGTTTTGATTAAAGATCATCTTGTCGACAGGCCTCTGGCGCATTTTCTTAGTTTTTATTCTGAAGGCAGGATGGGGCTGGCTTTTAGATTAAAGGACACTAAAATACTTGAGGAGAAAAACAGGGTATTTGATTCTTTTACGCTTTCCGGAAGGCAGCTTGATCGTAACTTGACAGCCCATAATAAAGAACAGCTGCGTAGCTATTTAAATATCCTGGCCTCCTGGTTTAGGGATATATATTTGCTTAAAGCGGGAATACCGGATAAAGAGTTGATACATTTAGACCGGCAAAATGATTTACTGAAACTTAAGCAGGAATTTTCTTTTAAACAGCTTGATAGTATGCTGACAACGATTTCGGAAAGCATGCTTTATCTGGAAAATAACATTAATAGCAAGTTACTTATGCATAACTTAGGAGCTCAACTATGGAAGGCATGATTTTGGTGCAGCTTAGGAATTCCGGCCAGATACAGTTTTACCAGCCTGGAAATTTAACTTTAAAAGTCGGGGATTGTGTAATTGTCGAACATGACAGGGGACTGGATTATGGATCTGTCATTCTTCCGGGTGCGGCGCATTGCTGTGCCGTTGAAGCTGCTCCTAAGGAGCCGCCGAAGAAAATAATCCGTTTGGCCAAGGAAAGCGATCTAAGGCAGATAGAAGATAATTGTACAAAGGCCAGGGAGGCATTTAACGCTTGCGAAAAGAAGATCGCCGAGCATAAGCTGGATATGAAACTGGTTAAGGCGGAGTATTCTTTTGACCGCTCGAAGATCTTATTCTACTTTACTTCCGATGGCCGTGTGGATTTCCGCAATCTGGTTAAAGATTTAGCCAAGATATTTAAAGCGCGTATTGAATTAAGGCAGATCGGGGTAAGAGACGAGGCCAGGCTTTTTGGCGGATATGGTTCATGCGGCCGCGAGCTTTGTTGTAAAAGATTCCTCAAAGATTTTGAACCGGTAACTATAAAGATGGCCAAGGAGGAGGGATTGTCGCTAAACCCTCCGAAAATATCCGGTTTATGCGGTAGGTTGATGTGTTGTCTTTCTTACGAATATGAAACTTATAAATTGCTTTCAAAGGGCCTGCCCAGGGAGGGTGAGCATTTAAATACAGAGCAGGGTAAGGGGAAGGTGATTAATGTGAATGTTTTTAAACGCGTGGTTACGGTCCAGCTTGAAGAAGGCGGATTTATAGAGGTAAGCTATAAGGAAAAAGAGCATGGCAAATAAGTTCTACATTACTACTCCTATCTATTATGTGAATGCCTCTCCGCATATCGGGCATTCTTATACTAATATTGCCGCTGATACCCTGGCCCGCTATCACCGTAAAATCTTAGGGCAAAATAATGTCTGGTTTTTAACCGGGACTGATGAGCATGGCCAGAAGATACAAAAGGCAGCGGATGAACTTAAGCTTTCGCCAAGAGAGTTTGTAGACCGGGTAGTGCCGCAGTTTAAAGAACTATGGAAGAAGCTGGAGATATCAAATAATGATTTTATCCGTACTACTGAAGATAGGCATATCGCGACCGTGCAAAAGGCGCTGCAAATAGTGTATGACAGAGGCGATATCTACGAAGATAAATACGAAGGTTCTTACTGCACTCCTTGTGAAACATTTTGGCCGCAATCCCAGGTTACCGGTAATCTCTGTCCGGATTGCAAGCGGGCTCTTGAGAAGATAAGTGAAACAAACTTCTTCTTTAAGTTATCAAAATACCAGAGTTGGTTGATCGATTATATTAAAGATACAGATAAGCATCCTGAGCGGATTCATTTTATCGAGCCAGCCAGCAGAAGAAATGAAGTCTTAGGGTTCCTGGAAAATAATAAGCTTGAGGATTTATGTATTTCCAGGCCGAGCGCGCGCCTGAGTTGGGGTATACCGCTGCCCTTTAGCCAAAAACATGTTACTTATGTTTGGTTTGATGCTTTAGTTAACTATATCAGCGCGGTAGGCCATTTTGACGACCAGAATATTTACCATTCAAGCTGGTGGGATAAAGATGTGAAGGTAGTGCATTTAGTAGGCAAAGATATCTTGAGGCACCACGCAATTTACTGGCCGATTATGCTCAAAGCTTTAGGGATAAGGCAGCCGGATACTATATTCGCGCATGGTTGGTGGATGATTAATGAAGATAAGATGTCTAAGTCGCGCGGTAATGTGGTTAATCCGCTTGAGATGGTAGAGAAGTTTGGCATAGATGTATATCGTTATTTTCTTTTGCGTGATGTTCCTTTTGGCTTAGACGGAAACTTCTCCGAGGAGGCCATCGTCAAGAGATTCAATGGTGACCTAGCAAATGATCTGGGCAATCTCATATATCGCACGCTGACTATGGTTGAGAAGTATTATGCGGGGTTGATCCCGGAACTAGATATCTATAAAGTTAAATATGATGCCAGTGGAGAGAATATAAAAGAGAAGTTAAGGAATTTGCATCAGGCAGTTTATACGCCATTAAGCTGGGATAATGATTTTAGCCTGGCGCTTGAGAAGATTTGGGAGTGTATCGGTATAACAAATAAGTATGTCGAAGAAACCAAGCCCTGGAATCTGGCTAAAGAAGGCAAACAGGAAGAGCTTCAAGTATTCATCCGTTTATTGGTTGAGGCAATCAGAAAGATAAGCGAAGAAATTTCCGCCTTTATGCCTAAAACAGCAGAATCTATTTTACAGCAGTTAGGGGGCAAAGAAATTAAAAAGGGCAGTCCATTATTCCCGCGTATTGAAACCAAGAAAAAATAATTTCATACCAAATGCTAGTTGATACTCATTGCCATCTTGATTTTCCAGCCTTTGAGCCGGATCGCGAAGCGGTTATCCAGCGCGCCAAAGAAGCGGGGATTGGTTACCTTGTGAATATCGGCGCGACTTTGGATTCCTCAAGCGCCGCTTGCGGCTTGGCGGAAAAATATGCTCAAGTTTACTCCGGGGTGGGAGTGCATCCGCACGACGCGGATGGCTTCAATCAGGAAGCGGAAGATAAACTAAAAAAGCTTGCTTTAAGGAGTAAGGTCGTGGCTATCGGAGAAACCGGCCTGGATTATTACCGCAATCTATCCTCCGAAGAGCACCAACTGCATGCGTTTAATCAACAGATCCAATTAGCCAAAGATTTAAAACTGCCATTGGTGATACATAGCCGTCAGGCAGAAACACAGGTTATGCAGGTTTTAAAAACTGCTATGCCTGTTAAAGCGGTAATACATTGTTTTTCAGGGGGGGAGAGCTTCTTAAAGGAATGTTTAGATTCAGGTTTTTATATTTCTTTTACCTGTAATATTACCTATAAAAAAGCGCAAGCCTTAAGGGATATGGTTAAACTTACTCCGCTTGATAGGTTAATGCTTGAAACTGACGCGCCATATTTATCTCCCGAAGGATTCCGCGGCAAGCGTAATGAACCAATGCAGGTAAAATTACTGGCAGAAGCAGTTAGTTTGATAAAAGGGGTTAGCATAGAGGAGATCGCGGATAAAACAACCAGAAACGCCAAAGAGTTTTTTAAATTATGATGAGCGCGAAGATTTCCGTTGTTAAATGCGGTAGTTATGAGCCGCCAGTTGTAGAGCAGGCAGTCAGGAGCGTAGTTAATCTCTTGGGAGGGATAACCTGTTTTGTTAAGCCAGGCTCACGCGTATTGGTTAAACCGAACCTTTTGATGTCCAAGGGGCCCGAATACGCTATTACTACACATCCGCAGGTGGTTAGCTCTGTAGTGCATATTTTAAAGGAGATTAATTGCCGGGTTATTATCGGCGACGGGCCAAGCGTCTGGAATCAATATATAGAAAATTTGGATGAGGTCTATGAGATTACCGGAATAAAAAAGGTTGCGCAGGAGGAAGGGGTTGAACTGGTTAACTTCGATAAGCGTAGGATGCGTGAGAAGTTTCCGCTTACTACCTGGTTGGATGAATGTGATTACCTGATTAGCCTGCCTAAGTTTAAAACTCACGAGCTTACTTTAATTACGGGTGCGATTAAAAATCTTTTTGGTTTGGTTTCAGGCACATACAAAACCGAGCTGCATAAGAACTATTTTAAGCCATCTGAATTTTCAAAGATACTTGTGGATATCTATCAGGAGGCAAAGCCAGCCCTAACAATTATCGACGGGGTATTGGCTATGGAAGGTGATGGTCCGGGGACTGGCGGAAAACCACGTCAGCTTAATCTTTTGTTAGGCGGCTCTGATTGTGTGGCATTAGACACGGTTATGGCTAAGATAATGGGGATTAAACATCAGGAGGTTTTAACTACCAGAGAAGCGGCGCTGCGCGGTTTAGGTGAGGGGGAGCTTAGCAGGATTAAAATAGAGGGGGAGGATATTGATAAGTTGAATATCCGTCCGTTCATTATACCGCAGGCCTCGAAAATGGAAAATTTTCCGGCGGCCTTTAAAATAGTGCTCAAGTCGCTAATTAAGTATTACCCTTATTGTCTGCGTTTGAAATGCACGCGTTGCGGGCATTGTGTAAATATTTGCCCGAAGAAATGTATCAAGCTTAAGAAGCAGGGTATAGTTTTTAATTATAAGCAATGTATTGCCTGTTTCTGCTGTCAGGAGGGCTGTCCGGCTGCGGCAATAAGTGTGAAAAAGAGCTTATTGGCAAAATTAATCGGATTATAAATATGAATATTCGTACAATAGATTGGAAGAATGGTAAGGTCAGGATAATTGATCAGACTAAATTGCCGCAGAAATTAGTTTATCTCAATATTGATAAGATAGAAGATTTGTGGCGGGCAATTAAAACAATGCAGGTGCGCGGAGCTCCGGCTTTAGGCGCCGCCGCTGCTTTAGGGATTTATTTAGGAATAAGGAGTTATCCGGGGGCTGATTGGTCCGGGTTTAGCCGTAAATTAAAAGCAGCGGCAAAATATATAGCTAACTCCCGTCCGACAGCGAGAAATATTTTTTGGGGGGTTGAAAGGGTCTGCAGTGTTGCCTTGAAGAATAATAAACAGCCTGTTTCCAGGATTAAGCAGATTATTTTGCAGGAGGCAAAGAGGATTATGCAGGATGACATCTCCTCTTGCCGTAAGATTGGTTTATATGGCGCTAAGTTGCTTAAGCATAACAGCAGGGTTTTGACAATCTGCAATGCCGGGATATTGGCGACTATTGATTACGGAACTGCCCTGGGAGTTATCTATTCTGCCTGCGCTCAAGGTAAGGAAATAAAAGTATTTTCTTGTGAAACGCGACCCTTGCTGCAGGGTAGCCGGCTAAGCGCCTGGGAGCTTTATAAACAGGGCGTAGATGTTACGATGATCGCGGATAATACCGCTTCTTCGCTTATGGCTCAAGGAAAAGTGGATTTGGTAATTACCGGAGCGGACCGTATTGCCGCAAACGGCGATTCCGCCAATAAGATCGGGACATTGAACCTGGCAATCTTATGTAAATACCATAAAATACCTTTGTATATCGCAGCTCCCGCAAGCACCTTTGATTTAAGGATAAAAAGCGGCCAAGAAATTAAAATTGAAATGCGTAATACAGGCGAAGTTACTAATATTTTGCTTAAGAAAAGTATCGCGCCTGCCGGAGCTAAAGCGCTCAATCCTGCTTTTGATGTTACTGTGCATCAATTAATCAGCGCGATTATCACGGACAAGGGGATTATCCGGCCGCCCTACATTAAGAATATCAGGAAAACTTTCGGGGAGAATAAATGCATTTAAAAGAAATCGGTGAGTTTGGTTTGATTAAAAGGTTTCAGAAGCAGATTAAAACCGACCGCTCGGTTTTTATGGGTAGTGGAGATGACTGCGCGGTTTTGAAGCTGAATAAAACAAGTTACCAGTTATTTACCTGTGATATGATTGTTGAGGGGGTAGATTTCAGGAAGGCTGATAATCTGGAAGCTGTAGGCAGGAAGGCTCTGGCCGTATCCATAAGCGATATTTCCGCTTGCGGAGGAGTCCCCAGGCATGCGGTAATATCATTGGGATTGCCGAGGAATATGCAGGTTAGCCGGGTTGACCTTTTGGCTAAAGGGATATTTAGTTTGGCAAAAAAATATAAAATTAATATCGTAGGTGGTGATATCAGCGCTTCGGATAAATTGATTATTGATGTGAGCATGCTGGGTGAAGTTGAAAAGCCTAAACTTTGCCTGCGCCGGGGAGCAAGAAACGGTGATATTATTATGGTAACCGGCAGCTTTGGCGGATCAATCAAGGGTAAGCATTTAAGATTTACCCCCCGCTTAAAAGAGGCGCGTTTTTTAGTGGATAATTTTAAGATTAATTCTATGATTGATGTTTCCGACGGCTTGATTCAGGATTTAGGGCACATATTAGAACAAAGCTCTGTTGGGGCTGTTTTATACGAGAGCCTTGTTCCCTTAGACAAAGAAGCCCAGGGGGTAGAAGAGGCGCTTTGTTCCGGTGAAGAGTTTGAGCTGCTTTTTACAGCTTCAAGAGATCAGGCCAGCGAGATTATCAAATCTTCAAAATACTGTTTTAGGGTAATAGGAGAGATTATGCCTGCATCATTCGGCTTAAGATCGATTAATCATAAAAACAGGTATTCTAAACTCAATCTTAAAGGCTACGAGCATTTTCGATGAAGAAGCTATCTATATCGGTTAATCAGACATTAAGAATAGGAAGAATGCTTGCGCGTAAGCTTCGCGGAGGAGAAATTATTCTTTTATCCGGTTCACTTGGCGCAGGTAAAACAGTTTTGGCTAAAGGAATTGCACAAGGTTTGGATATTGATAAAAATAATGTAGTTAGTCCCACATTTGTTTTACTGCGTGTATATAAAGGAAAACATTTCTTAAATCATTTTGATTTCTATCGGGTTAAAAGCCATAAAGAAATCCTGGGTTTAGGGTATGAGGAGTATTTCTATTCTGATGCTGTTACGCTTATTGAATGGCCGCAGCGCTTAAAATTCCTCTTGCCAAGAGAATTTTTAAAGATTAAGCTAATAGTTAAAGCAAGGAATTGCAGGATGCTTGAATTTATTGCCAAGGGTTTAAGGTATAAACAGTTATTAAAGGATATACATGAAGATATTAGGTATTGATACTACCACTAAATTTTTGTGCCTCGGGTTGTATGTAGACGGAAAACTTTATGAATACAACCTTGAGACAGGTAGAAGTCTTTCTGTGCTTTTGGTTCCGACTATACAAAGGGTTATCGCCGCGGCGGGATTAAAAATAGCGGATATCGATTATTTTGCCTGTGGCCTGGGGCCGGGTTCTTTTACGGGCATGCGTATAGGCCTGGCTACGATAAAAGGATTAAGCGTTGTAAGAAATAAGCCGGTGGTCGGAGTATCTACGTTGGATATTTTGGCAGAAAATGTTTTGATAAATAATTTCCTGATTGCCCCGGCGATAGATGCCAGGAGGGGACTTATTTACTGCGGTTCTTATAAAAGAGAGCAGGGGCTTATGAAACGAAAAAGCGATCCCCTTCTTTTAAGTCTGGATGCATTTATCAAAAAATTTCCCAATGGAACGATCGTTTTAGGAGATGCCGCAGTTTTATATAGAGACAGGATACTTTCACGGATAAAAGGCGCGCTTATCCTGGATAAGGATTATTGGTTTCCCAAGGCGCATAATCTTATTAAGCTTGCGCTGGCTAAGATAATGACCAGAAACTTTAGTTCGGCTCAAACTGTTAAGCCAATTTATTTATACCCTCAAGAATGCCAGATAAAGAAAAGATAGGTTACCGGCCCACCTGGGCAGAGGTTAATCTTAATAACTTAGAATACAATTTTAAGCAGGTAAAGTCGCGCCTGCTACCGCAGACAAAAGTCTTGGTTACTGTAAAGGCTGACGCTTATGGCCATGGCTTAATCCCCGTGTCTAAAAGGTTAGCTGAGAGCGGTGTGGATTATCTGGGAGTTGCTTCTATCGACGAGGGGATAAAATTAAGAAAAGCGCATATAAAAGTTCCTATTCTTGTATTGGGATTGATCCTTAAGCAGGATCTCCAGTCGCTTTTTACCTTCAAGCTTATTCCTACTATTTGCGATTATGAATTAGCTGCCGCTTTAAACAGAAAAGCTGCTGCGTTAAGGAAATCGGTACGTTTACATATTAAAGTAGATACCGGAATGGGCAGAATTGGAGTTGCGCATCAGGATGCTTTTGATTTAATCAGCAAAATCCATAAGCTTAAGTTTATCGCAATTGATGGGATCTTTACGCATTTCCCTTTTGCGGATTCCAGACGTAAGTTTACTGCTTACCAGATCAAGTTATTTTATAAGCTTGTCAATGAATTAAGAAAATGCGGCATAAATATACCTTTGGTGCATGCTGCTAACAGCGCAGGTTTGATTAATCATCAAGACAGCCATTTTACCATGGTCAGGCCGGGGCTGGTAATTTACGGTTTGCATCCGGTTAAGCCGGGTTTAAGGATAAATCTAAAACCTGTATTAAGCCTTAAGACACGCGTAATTTTTATTAAGCAGGTCCCCGCTGGTTACGGCATAAGCTATGGCCATGCCTATATAACAAAGCGTCCGGCGTATATTGTTACTTTGCCTATTGGTTATGGAGATGGTTATCCGCGCAATCTTTCTAATCTTGCTCCGCTTTTAATTAACGGCAGGAAGTTTCATGTTAGCGGCAGGATTTGCATGGACCAGGTAATGGTTGATGTGGGGAAATTTAAACCAAAGCTTGCGGATGAAGTAGTTTTAATCGGAAAACAAGGCAAAGAGAGAATAACTACTGAAGAGCTGGCGGATTTAGCCGGTACTATCCCCTATGAGATTGTCTGTGGTTTAGGCAGTCGCATTCCGCGTATTTATATCTCCTAAAAATCAGGGGACGTTTCTATTTTCTTGAATCTAATACCAAAAATAGAAACGTCCCCTTTATTTCTAAGGTAATCTGGCGATAAGATAAAGGCTGGCGGATAGGACAATTAAATGGCTCATTGACGCAGCCACAAAAGGCATAAGCAGGCCGGATTTTCCTATAGCCAGGCATATGGCATCGAGGATGTAATAAAGGAATCCTACAATAATCGAAATCCCGATAGAGGCCATGCCCGAAGCGCGCTTATGCGTCATAAGCGAAAAAGGTATTCCCAGGATGATGATGACCAGGCTGGTAAACGGCATAGTAAAACGTTGATAGAGATCAACATTTAAATTCCGGATTACCGTCGTCGCCCCGCTTCTGGAAACCCTCCAGATATAATCCTGCAACTGGCGGATATCCATCAGTTCAGGTTTCTGCCTGAGGTTTGCAAAATCCCTCGGAGTTTCAGGTATTGTCATAATCTCTTCCTCAAAATAAGACGGTTCATCAACTACCTGTCCATTACGGTCAAAGTCATACGTAATGCATCGGGAAAATCTCCACAGACCGTCCACGTAATTACCTTTATCCGCGACGATCTTTTTAATTAAATTCTGGTTTTCATCATGCTCTAAAATTGTAATCCCTTCCATAGTTTTGGTGTTGGTGAAGAATTTACTGATAAAAAACAGCCGATTTCTTGATCCGTACATCGAGAGGTTCAAGATTACTTCGGGTTTTTTGATTTTATTGTTTTTTGACCCTTCTGCTATCTGGGTTTTAATCTTTTGGTTTTCGGCCAAAGCGGAAGGCACGAAGCGGTCATTTACCCAAAATACCAGCAGGCTGATGAGCAGACCAAAGAGCAGGACATCCTTGGCGATTTCAAATATGCTCAACCCGCTTGAGCGCATAGCAATTATCTCATTATTGTGGTTAAGTTTACTAAATGTGTATACTGTACTTAAGAGACAGGCAAAGGGGGATACTTGGACAAACATCACCGGTAGGTATGAAAGATAATAGCGTACTAAAAGTATGAAGGTGGCATGTTGCCTTAATATATCATCTAAATTAGAAAGCAAATCAATGATGATATAGAGGAATAGAAAAGCAAAGATGCAGGAAAAGAATATATAAATAACCGATTTTAAGATGTAGCGATCTAGGATGCGCATAGTTTATGAGTTAAAAATATCCCTATACTGGCGAATACAATATTAGGTATCCAAAGAGCAAGGCCGGCAGGCAGGTGTCCTTCCATGGCCAACGCCTCACATCCTACAAGCAGGGGGTAGTAACAGACAATAATCAATACGGCTATTCCGATGTTGATGGATTTCTCGCGCCTGCGCGTAATAATCCCGAGTGAAGACCCCAGGAGCATGAATACAAAACAAGAAAAGGCCAAGGCTAACTTTTCATGGATTATCGTAACTAGCGGGGCCGGGCTAATACCCTCTTTTTTCAGCTTTTTTGCCTCTTTCCTTAATTCCCGTATAGTCATTTCTTTATATTTTCTTTCCGTAACCTTCTCTTGCATTTGTCCCATATCCAGGTTCATGAAATAGGTGCGGAAATTAAGTTTATAAAAGTTAGTGGGATTTTCCGGGTCAGGTTCGTCGCTTGTGCCGTCGATGAGCTTTAATTTTATGATATTTTTCTCCGGGATGCTGATAAATTCACCGGCTTTGGCCACAATTGTGCGCGTGGGCTTATCTTCACCCTGGGGTTCATAGATACGTATATTATTCATGCGGTTCTTTTTCTGGTCAACATGATAGATAAAGAGGATATATTTCGGGAAGGAGTCGATAAATACTCCTTCTTCAAACGCCGCGGTGGGGTTTTTTATCCCCATTTCTTTTAAAGTTTTGCGGTAAGCAAAATGTGCATATGATGCTGCCTGGTCATTGAAAAATACAAGGCCCAGGCTTAAGATCAAGCCGATGATCAATAAAGGCAGGATTAATTTAAATAGGCTTATCCCGCTTGAACGTATAGCAATTATTTCATTATCACTGGAGAGTCTGCCTAGAGCAAGTAATACCGCCACAAGCACTGATATAGGTAAGGTGTAGGTAACAATATAAGGGGTAAGATAGATAAATATTTGCAGTACACTGAATAAATCCACGCCTTTGTTAATTACCAGATCAGCAATGCGTTTTAAATTGCCGATTAAGACCATGACAAAGGTGAGCACCCCCAGTGATAATAGCAGGGGGGAGAAAAATTCTCTCAAGATATAATTTCGCAGGATTTTCATTGTTAGTTGGCCAGGGTCATCACAAAGATTATCCTTGCCCCGGAATCTTTTAAGACTTTGGCTGCTTCGCTTGAGGTGGCTCCCGTAGTCAGCACATCGTCGATGAGCAGGAGGTTAGCATTTTTAATTAATCCATGATCCCTGACCGTAAAACTCCTTTCAACATTTTTACACCGTTCTTCAAAGGATAATTCGGTTTGAGTCCGGGTTGGCCTGCTGCGCACCAGGACATCAGGGAGAATCTTTTTATTAAACTCTTTAGCCACCTGTTCACTTAAGAGCTGGGCCTGGTTGAACTCTCTTTCTCTCATCCGGCTTTTATGCAGCGGCACAGGGATGATAAAATCCAGGTATTCAATAGGCAGGCGGTAATCTTTAATGAATTTATTCATCAGGCCGCCCAGAGGTTCTCCTAAATAATCCTTGCCGGTATATTTAAATTCATGAATTAGTTTTTTTATTGTCCCCGTATATAAACAGGGGCTAAAAGCCCGGTCAAAATGGAATTTAAATTTTAAACAGCTTGAGCATATGTTTTTGGACGCGCTTAATTTATCCAACCTCCTGCCGCATGATGCGCAGAAGGGTGGGAGGTTCTTTTCAATCTTTTCCCAGCACTGAACGCAGACTAAATCCTGCCCTTTTACCGGGTCTATCTTATTTTTGCAGGCCAAGCAGCAATTTGGATAAATTAAATCCTTTATGCCTTTAAAAAAGCCGCGCAACATAAAGATATAATAACAATGAAAAACGGGTTTGTCAAAGTAATTGACAGTCGTCCCTATCGATAGTAAAATAATAAATCATGGAAACTCAAAATCGAGCGCAACTTAAAGCAAAATTACTGGGTTTATTGAATAAAGAGGCTTTAAAAAGAGGTAAATTCGTGCTTTCTTCGGGTAAAGAAAGCAATTATTACCTTGATGGCCGCGTGATTACCTTGACCCCGGAAGGCGCATATTTGGTTGCCGGCATAATATTGGATATGATTAAAGATGAGAATCTGGATGCTATAGGCGGGCCGACTCTTGGGGCTGACCCTATCGTAGGTGCTTTGGCCGCATTAAGTTATGTTAACAGGTGCCCAATTAAAACCTTTATCGTGCGTAAACAGGCCAAGGAGCATGGGACGCAGAGACAGGTGGAAGGCCCGGCGCTTAATAAAGGGGCGCGGGTAATTCTTGTGGATGATGTAGCAACCAGCGGCAAGGCAATCATGGAAGCTAAGCTGGCATTAGATAAGATCGGAGTAATAGCCGATAAGGCGATTGTGATTGTTGATCGCAGCGAAGGCGCTGTTGATAATTTGGCTAAAGCGGGTTTAAAGTTAGAATCAATCTTTAAGCTGGCGGATTTCGGTCTCTAGGTGCATTTGTGCAAAAAATAAAGATTGTAGTAGTTGGCGGTGGGCCATCAGGTATGATAGCAGCAATCCGGGCAGCAACTCTTGGCCAGGATGTGACCCTTCTTGAAAAAAAAGACTCAGTCGGAAATAAACTCCTCTTAAGCGGCAAGGGCCGCTGCAACCTTACCAATACAGAAGAACTCGAGTATTTCTTAAAACGATTCTCTAAAAACGGAGATTTCTTAAGGGATGCTTTTAAGAAATTCTTTAACCGCGAGCTTATGGATTTTTTTGAGCAGCGTGGTTTAAAACTTAAGACAGAGCGCCAGATGCGCGTTTTTCCGCAGACCGATCGTTCCGCCAGTGTCCTCGATATATTAAAAAATGAGTTGGGAAAATCCGGAGTACAGGTTATTTATAAAGCAAAGGTAATCGGCGTGTTATTATCAGGCGATAAAGTTAAGGCTGTGCGCTTAGAGAGCGGCCGCAATATCGCCTGTGACAGGGTAATTTTAGCAAGCGGCGGTGCAAGTTATAGTTTTACCGGTTCCGATGCTTCAGGGATAAGTATAGCTGGCAAGCTCGGGCACAGCATCGTGCCTTTACGGCCGGGTTTAGTCCCGCTTGATGTAAAGCAGGATTATCCTAGAAGGCTAGAGGGGTTGACCCTGCGTAATATCAAGCTTAAGTTTTCCGACGGTAAAACGCAGATTGTTTCTGAAATAGGGGAGTTGATTTTTACCTCCTCCGGAATATCCGGGCCGCTGGTGATCACTTTAAGCGGTAAAGTTATAGATATGTTTATACAAAATAAAAATGTTTATGTTGAGATAGATTTAAAACCGGCTTTATCAAGCGAGCAGTTGGATAACCGCCTGTTGAGGGAATTTAAGGCAAATGCCAAAAAAAGTATCAAGAATGCGCTAAAAGAATTATTGCCCTTACGGTTAATTAAAGTTTTTATAGACGCGGCTAAAATCGATTTGCTTAAGAAATGCAGCCAGATTACGCAAGATGAAAGAGAAAAGATTGTTTTTTTGCTTCAAGGTTTCCGCATGGATATCTCCGGGGCCAGGCCTATTGAGGAGGGTATGGTTACCCGCGGCGGGGTAAGTTTAAAAGAAATAAATCCGCGGACTATGGAGTCGCGTCTGATTAAAGGTTTATATTTTTGCGGAGAGATGATAGATGTGGATGCGGATACCGGAGGCTTTAACCTTCAAGCGGCATTTTCTACCGGTTATCTTGCTGGTGATAGTGCTGCAATAAATTAACGGGTCCTGCCACGGCGCCACCCTGCTGTCCTCGCTATTCGCTGCGGTCATCAGGGGACCTGTCGCCGTGTCACCCGTTAATTAAATTAGGGCATATTTATGAAGCAAATATATTTAGCATCTAATTCTAGAGCGCGAAAAAAGTTATTAAAGGACTTGGGTCTGAAGTTTAAAGTTCTGCCGAGTAAAGTTAAGGAGAGGAGAAATACGGGGGG
>Ga0182027_10000780_pt1 | contig 54057 bp, 44 predicted proteins | sample 712E1DmetaG_FD_121300 | JGI IMG/M metagenome (GOLD analysis project Ga0182027, IMG submission 121300) | Permafrost microbial communities from Stordalen Mire, Sweden - 712E1D metaG (Illumina Assembly) | ecosystem: Environmental > Terrestrial > Soil > Wetlands > Permafrost | place: Sweden...
CCTCGGCATCCCCTCGCTCAAAATGGCCGATGGCCCGGTCGGCGTGCGATCCTGGGCCGGCCCCTCCGCCATCACCAACGCCGCCGGTTCGAAGCTCCCGCAGGTTCTCAGCACCGCCTTCCCATCCGGAGTCGCCCTGGGCGCCACCTGGGACCCCGAGATCGTCGGACGCGTCGGCCAGGCGCTCGGCCAGGAGGTTCGCGCGCTGGGACGCAACATGCTCCTCGGCCCCAGCGTCAACATCCACCGCACCCCCTGGGCCGGCCGCAATTTCGAAACCTACGGCGAGGACCCCTACCTCTCTTCGCGCCTGGTCGTCGCCTACATCAAGGGCATGCAAAGCCAGGGCGTCATCGCCACCGTGAAGCATTTCGCCGCCAACAGCCAGGAGTTCGAGCGGCGCACCATCGACGAAAAAATCGGCGAACGCGCCCTGCACGAAATCTATTTCCCCGCCTTCAAAGCCGCGGTCCAGGAGGCCGGCGTCTGGTCCGTCATGTCCGCCTACAACAAGGTGAATGACTTCTGGTGCGCCGAGAACAAGGTCCTGCTTGCCGACACGCTTAAAAAGCGGTGGGGATTCCAGGGCTTCGTGGTATCGGATTGGGGCGGCACGCACAGCACCGTGGACGGCGCCGTCGCCGGTCTCGATATCGAGATGCCCGGTCCGGAGTCGGTTCGCCGCCTGCTAAATCATGACGAGACCACGCGGCAAAACTTCACCGGCGGCTTCCAGGCCCCTGAAAAGGTCCTGCCCGAGATCCAAAGCGGCAAGATTCCGCAAGCCGCCGTGGACGACCGCGTCCGCCGCATGCTACGCGCCATGTTCGCCATCGGAATCTTCGACCGCAACGAAACCCCAACCGGCGATGTCGACACCACCGCCCAGGTCGCGGTCGCCCGCACCGCGGCCACCGAGGGTATCGTCCTGCTGAAGAACGAGCGGGGGCTTCTTCCGTTACAGCACACCAAGGTCCGCACCATCGCCGTCATCGGCCCCAGCGCGGCCGTCGCCCGCACCGGCGGCGGAGGCAGTTCGAACGTAAGACCGAAGCACGCCGTCACCGCGCTCGCAGGCATCAGCCAGCACGCGGCAAAGCAATTCGTTGTCGAATACGCGCTGGGCGCGGCCATGGAAGGCGAGGACCAGGACAAAGACGCCGCATCCCTCCTCAAAGAGGCCACCGTTCTGGCGGCCAACTCCGACGTGGCCGTGGTATTTGTCGGCAACTCGTCAAAGCTCGAATCCGAGGGTCATGATCGTGCCACCCTCGATCTGCCGAAGGGCCAGGCCGAACTCATTCAGGCAGTGGCCGCGGTCAACAAGAACACCGTGGTCGTGCTGCAGGCCGGTTCGCCGGTCCTCATGGACTCCTGGATCGGCCAGGTTCCCGCGCTGCTCGCCGCCTGGTATCCCGGAGAAGAAGGCGGCCACGCCATCGCCGACATCCTGTTCGGCGACGCCAACCCCTCCGGCAAGCTGCCCATGACGTTCCTCAAGGAGTGGAAGGACTCGCCGGCCTATGGTCACTATCCCGGCGAGAACGGCGTGGTCGACTACGCGGAGGGCATCTACGTCGGCTACCGGCACTTCGACAAGCACAACATCGAGCCGCTGTTTCCGTTTGGACACGGCCTCTCCTACACCACCTTCGCCTACAGCGATCTGAAGGTCACCCCGCACGAGATTAGCCTCAACGTGCGCAACTCGGGCTCTCGCGAAGGGGCCGAGGTGGTGCAACTGTATATCGGCGCCCGGCACGCAAGCGTCGATCGGCCGGTCAAGGAGCTCAAAGGGTTCAGCCGTGTCGCCCTGAAGCCCGGCGAGACCAAAACCGTGACTTTCCACCTCGACAAGGGCGCCCTGTCCTACTACTCCACGGCCACCCACGACTGGGTGGCCGAGCCCGGCGCCTTCGACGTTCTGGTGGGCTCTTCCTCCCGCGACATCCGCCTCACCGGAAGGTTCGACCTGGCGGCCGAGTAATGCCTTATTGTGGCGCACGCTTCAGCGTGCCGCGTCCCCACTCATGGGGACGCCAGCTTGTTTTATCCGCGTTCATCCGCGTTCATCCGCGGCCAGTAATGTCTTGGCCTTTCGCCCGCCCCACTAGAGGACCTATGACCCGCCTTGCCTCGCTCGCGCTCGCCTTGGCCCTGCTCCCCGGCCTCGCCCGCTCCGCCCCTCCCGCGAAGCCGTTGAAGATCGTCCGCACCCAGCTCCATCAGTACGATGGCGGCCCGCCGCTGGCGTCCGGTTCCCCGTTCCTGGTCGGCGACATCGTCTTCCTGACCTTCCAGATCTCCGGCTTCCAGGTCTCGCCCGACTCGAAGATCGATCTCAACTACACCGTTGACGCCGTCGATCCCGATGGCGTCCCCTTCGTGGAAGCGATGCACGGCAAGATCGATAGCACCATCTCCCCGGAAGATAAGGACTGGCTGCCGCTCGTGAACCAGAGCGCCGCCATTCCTTCGCTGGCCTGGGGTGGAACCTACCGCCTCAAGCTGGCAGTCGAGGACAACCTGTCGAAGCAGTCGGCGAAGGCCGAAATCGAAATCCCGGTGCGCGGCCACAGCATCGAGCCCAGCCCGACGCTGGCCCTGCGCAACTTCCGTTTCCTGCGCAGCGAAGCCGACGCTGACCCGCTCCTCGACCCCGTCTTCCACCCCGGCGATTCCGTCTGGATCCGGTTCGACTTCACGGGCTTCCGCTATGGCCCCAAGAATCACGCCCACGTCGAATACGGGATTGCACTGGTCGACGCCACCGGCAAGTCGCTCTTCTCGCAGCCCCAGGCCGCTGCCGAAGACGAGGATGCCTTCTACCCCAAGCGCTACCTGTCCGGCGCGCTGAGTTTAAATCTGGAGAAGAAGATCAAGCCGGGGCAGTATGTGGTGGTGCTGACGTTGCGGGACTACGTTGGGGACCAGACCCAGGAAACGCGGCACGAATTCCGCGTCGAATAAAACGCGGGGACAGCGCTCTGCCCCCGCCATCCTCCGTCTTGCTCCTCAGACCAGGCCGTGAATGCCCTGCGTACGGAACTCGTATCGCTCGATCGCGATCGCTGCCAGGCCACTCTCGCTCCGAACCACGCGGCCCGTGGTGACCAGCTTCAGCGCGCACTTATGGTCGAGCTGCGCCGGCCAGTTCACCGCCACTTCCAGCCTCTCGCCCAATGCCAGCGCTCTCTCGGTTGTGAACAGCACGCCGTTCGAGCTCATGTTGATGGTCTTGCCGAGGCCTACTTCGATTGTGTTCCGCGTGAACACCTTGTAGCGTACGTCTTGCTCGATGGGAAACCGAACCGCGCTGCGCCGGTCGGCGTGATCCGCCTGCATCCCGGAGCCGGCGAGCTCGGAGCCTTCCTCTCGAACTGCCTGGAATACGTTTCTTTCTCTGTTCAAGCGGCCACCCCCGATCGGAAGCACTGCTGCGTTGCTGAGAGTCTGCAATATCACCTCTCTAGTAAACTCTATTCAGGCCGGTTCTGCCTATAGTCGAAACGTCTCAATTTGACGTTGGCACATCGGTACCATCATGAACTTCAAGTACCGCCGCGCGGCGGTCGCCAGTCCAAACGAATATAGCAGGCTTGGCAGGCGGGCTTGGGAGCATAGCCGTACTGCGGGGTCCACCAGTTCGAAGGTACTGCTACGGAAGTCCTGCCTAACTACGCATCCGCCTTTCTCGCTCGCCGGATCTCCTCCAGCCTCTCCGCGATGCGCTTCTCCACCCCGCGCCCCGTCGGAACGTAATAGCGGCGGCCCGCTAGGGACGGCGGCAGGCACTCCATCTCCGGCAGCGCGTCCTCGAACTGGTGCGCGTGCTGGTAGCCCTTGCCGTACCCCCACTCCTTCATCGAGCGCGTCGGCGCGTTGCGCAGGTGCAAGGGGACCGGTTCCGCCACCGTCTGCCGCACGTCCTCCAGAACTCCGTTGAGCGCCTGGTACCCGGCGTCCGACTTCGGCGCCACCGCCAGGTAGATCACCGCCTGCGCCAGTGCCTGGTCGCCCTCCGGAATCCCCAGAAAGTGGACCGCCTGCATCACCGCCACCGCCTGCTCGAGCGCCCGCGGATCGGCCATCCCGATGTCTTCAATCGCCATGCGGATCAGGCGGCGCGCAATGTAGAGCCGGTCCTCGCCCCCCTCCAGCATCCGCCCCAGCCAGTAGAGCGACGCGTCCACGTCGCTCGATCGCACCGATTTGTGCAGCGCCGAAATCAGGTTGTAATGTTCCTCGCCCGACTTATCGTAGAGCAGCACCTTGCGCTGGATCGCGTCCTCCACCGCCTGGTTCGTGAGCTGCTTGTCCGTGGCCGCCGCCACCGCCGCCTCGAGCGTGTTGTAGGCCGCGCGCGCGTCGCCGTTCGAGAAGATGGCAATTTGCTCCAGCAACTCGTCCGAAGCCTGGATCTCCAGATCGCCCAGCCCACGCTCGCGGTCCCCCAGCGCCCGCCGCAGCAGCGTCATGATCTCGGGCACCGTCAGCCCGCGCAGTGCGTACACCTTCGAGCGCGACAGCAGCGCCGAGATGATCTCGAAGGACGGGTTCTCAGTCGTCGCACCGATCAGCGTGATGTCGCCGCGCTCGACATACGGCAGGAAGGCGTCCTGCTGCGCCTTGTTGAAGCGGTGTATCTCGTCGATGAACAGCAGCGTGCTGCGCCCCAGCTTGCGGTTGCGCTCGGCCTCGGCCATCACGGCCTTCACTTCCTTGATGCCGCTTAGCACCGCGCTGAAGGGGACGAAATCGGACCGCGTCACCCGCGCGATCAGCCGCGCCAGTGTGGTCTTGCCCACGCCCGGCGGCCCCCACAAGATGATCGAGCCCAGTTCGCCGCGTTCGATCTGAGCCCTCAGCGGCTTCCCCGTGCCGAGAATGTGTTCCTGCCCGGCGAACTCCTCCCAGCGGTCCGGACGCATCCGCTCGGCCAGCGGGCGGCCCTTGTCCACCGCGGCCGGCTCAGTGAACGACGGCGGAGTGTTGTCGAACAGGCTCATCCCCGGGTCCTCTGGCGCCGCGCCTCGTATAGCAGGATCGCGGCGGCCGTCGCAGCATTGAGCGACTCCACGCCGCTCGTCGGAATCCGCAGCCCGGCGCCGCCCGCGCTCCATTCCTGGCTCACGCCGCGGCCCTCGCTGCCGATGACGAACGCACACCCGCGCGTCAGTCTGGCTTCGCCCACATCCTTCGCCCCTGTGGCAGCGGCCGCGTAAACGTCGACGCCGTGCCCCGCCAGTGCCGCGCGCGCCGCGGCGGCTTCCACACCCGCGACCAGCGGTACGCGGAGTATCGAGCCCGCCGATGCCCGCACCGCTTTAGGATTGTACGGGCTCACGGTCCCTTTCAGGAACACCAACCCGGTCGCTCCGAACGCTTCAGCGGCGCGTACGATCGCGCCCGCGTTCCCCGGATCCTGCACTCCGTCGAGCACCACCACCAGCGCCTGCCCCGGAAAGAGTTGCTCGATTTCCCACGCCGGCGGCCGCACCAGCGCCATCACCCCTTGCGCGGCTTCGGTGTCCGACAGCGACCGGAACAGCGCGTCCGCCAGCACCACGAGGCGCGTTCCGGGCCGGCTTCGCAATCGAGTCTCCACGGCGGATTGCGCCGTCTCCGCCGCCACCACCGCACCTATCTCGCAGCCGCTGCGCAACGCTTCTTCGAGCAGATGAAAGGTCTCGGCGACGCAGTAACCGTCCTTGGTCCGCGCCCCGCGCGCGATCGCGCGTCGGATCTCTTTCAACAGCGGGTTCGCCGGGCTGGTCACCCCTTCGGCTCTTACCACGCTATCATCGTAAACTGTATCGATGTGTGGCGCACGCTTCAGCGTGCAGCCGTGGGCTTCAGCCCACGGTCCTGGCTAGATGAAACGCCTGCTCAAGATCGCGGCCGTTGCGCTGCTGGTGTTAGGCATCGCCCTGTCCGCCCTGGTCCTGCGGACCGCGCGCCGCATCGAGCAGCAGTCCACTCTCGATGAGGCGCGGGCCGCCGACGTCATCCTCATCCTGGGCGCCGCCGAATACCGCGGCAAGCCCTCGCCCGTCCTGCGCGGCCGCCTCGACCACGGCCTCGAGCTCTTCCACGCCCGAAAGGCGCCCCTCATCCTCACCACCGGAGGCGCGGGCGGCGACCCCACGTTCACCGAAGGCGAAGTCGGCCGCGACTACCTGGTGCGCCAGGGCGTGCCCTCCGAGGCCATCCTGGTCGAGTCCGAAGGCGAAACCACGATGCACTCCATCGCCGCCGCCGGCGAGATCATGCGCCGCATGGACCTGAAATCCTGCATCGTGGTCAGCGACGGTTACCACATCTACCGCACCAAGAAGATGCTCGAGAAACTCGGCTTTGAAGTCTACGGCTCGCCCCGCCCCGAGACCGCGCACAACGAAAGCCGCCAGCAGTGGCTCTACCTCCGCCAGGCCGTCGGCTACCTCCTGTGGCGTTGGGGAATCCCCATCTGAGCGGCGCGCCTTACAGCTTCAACAGCACCCGCAGCCGCTTGGTCTGCACCCGGCTCACCGGAATCTCCGTCTGCTTTTTATCGTCCATCCGCAGCATGTAGCTCGATTTGAACCAGGGGATCACTTCCTTGATCCGATTGATGTTGATCAGGAACGAACGGTGCACGCGCCAGAAGACGTCCGGGTCCAGGTTCGATTGCAGCTCCTCGATGGTGCGGTAATTCGACTGACCCTCGAGACCCGGCGCGACGATGGTGATCAGGCCGTCGTTGATCGTGGCGTAAATCACCTCGTTCGCATCCACGATGAAGTTGCGGTTCGCCGCCCGCACCATCAGCTTGGTTCGGTGTGGCAGGTTCCGGGGCGCCGAAGGCTCGGGCGGCTGCGACTTGGTCCGCTCCTGCACGAACCGCCGCGCTCGGTCTACTGATTGCGTCAGCCTCTCTTTGTCCACCGGCTTCAGCAGGTAGTCCAGCGCCTCCAGCCGAAAAGCTTCCACGGCGTACTGTTCGTAGGCCGTCGCCAGCACGAAGTAGGGCAGCGAGGAAGAGTCCTTCTCCTGGAGCGCCCGGATCACACCCAGTCCGTCCATGCCCGGCATCTGCACATCCAGAAACACTACGTCCGGCTCCAGATCTTCGATGAGCTTGACGGCCTGCAGACCGTTCCGCGCCGTCGCGATCACCTCCACGTCCGGGAAGTCCTTCAATAGGTACGCCAGTTCATCGCTGGCGAGCTGCTCATCGTCAACGATAAGGGCGCTGATAGTGGCGACGGCGCGATCTGCCATTGCGTCCATTTTAGCCCGTAGTGGGGCAGGAAGTCGGCCTGATTCGGTCAAGCTACTTCGGGGGCCCCACGCACGCCTTGAGCAGCTTCTCGTTCAGCTCGGCCTGCTGCGCGGCGCCCAGCTTCTTCCCCTCCGCCGTGACGTAGAAGACGTCGATCGCCTTGTGCGCCCGCGTGTCGATCAGCACCACGTCGATATTGGCGCCCGTCGAGGCGATCGCGGACGTCAGCGCGTAGAGCAGCCCCGGCCGGTCCTCGGCTACCACCTCAATCAGCGTCGCCACTTCCGACACCTTCGAATCGAACGAGACCGTCGGCGCCACGCGCGCGCGTTTGGTCGGCGGCGAGGGCGCGGGCCGGCTGCGCAGAAGCTCCTTCACGTCCAGGCGGCCCAAGGTGACGCGCTCCAGAGTGAGCCGCAAGCGGTCCACCTCGGTGGGGTTCAGCTCCAGCGTCCGGTGCGGATCCTCGAATACGAACGTGTCCAGGATGATGCCGCTCCGGTTGGCGAAGCCCTCCGCCCGCAGGATGTTCATGCCGAATCCCGCCATCGCGCCGGCAATCGCCGAAAGCAGCGTCGGCCGGTCCCGCGCCACCAGCGTCAGCGCGTAGAACCCATTCTCCTTGCGGATATCGACAGCCACCCCGCGCTCGCGGCTGCGCTCTTCCAGTTGGTAGTGCGCCTCGATTTCGGCGGCGGAGTGTTTGCGCAGGTAGCGCACCGGAAAGCCTTCGAGGAACTCCTCCATCCCGGCCTTCTCCAGACCGCCCTCGTGGATGCGGTCCGATTCCAGCTCGCGAGTCAGCTCCTGGTAGCCCAGCAGGTACACCCGCCAGAGTTGCTCCATGCGCCACGGCGACATGGTGGTCGGGTTCACCGCGCTGATGTCGGCAAACGTGAGCACCGTGAGCTGCTTCAGCGTCTCGAGCGTGCCCACCTTGCTGGCGATGAAGGGCGCCGTGGCCGGGTCCTCCAGATCGCGCGAGTTCATCACCGAGGAAAGCGCCAGGTGGTTCTCGATCAGCGTGATCACCACGCGCCGTTCTTCCTCCGGAACGCCCAACCGCTCCATCGCCGCCGCCGCCAGCGCCGAAGACGCACCCACGTGGGCGAGGCCCTCCTTCAAGGCCTTTCCCAAGTCGTGGAACAGCAGCGCGAACGTCACCAGCTCCAGCCGGTCGATCTCCGAATACAGACCGGCGATGTGCTTCACGCCGGGATCCTTCGATGTCCGCAGCTCCTCCAGAACCCGTATGGCGCGCAGCGTGTGCTCGTCCACCGTGTAGCGGTGGTAGAAGTCGCGGATGACCAGGCACTCTACCGGTCCCCATTCGGGCAACAGCGCCGCCAGCACGCCCGTCTCGTGCATCGCGCTAAGCGCCAGCGCGCAATGCGGCATCGCCAGGATGGTCCTGAAGACCGGCCACAAGGGCTCCTTCGGCTCGGCGAAGTAACGGCCTATCGCGGCGGAATATTGGTCCAGGCGGCGCACGGTTTCGAGCGCCAGGTGCATGCCGTGCCGCCCCACGAACTCGAACAGCCGCAACGCCATCCCCGGATCGTGCTCCAGCCTCTGCGCCGCGCGGAAAAACACGCGCTCGCGCGAAACGTGAAACTCCGCGTTCGACACGCGCGACCGCCAGTCGCGAAACTGCACCAGCAGCGAGCTCGACTGCTCGTCCACCGTCTCGATGGCCCGCAGCGCTTCCCGCGCGATTCCCCGCGCCGAGCTATAGTAGCTGCGCATCCACACCGCGGGCGAGGCCGCGAACACCTCCGCGATCTCGTCCTGCAGCTCGAAGGTGAGCGTGTTCGAATCCCGGCCGGCGCGGTGGTGCAGATACGTGCGCAGCCCGAAAAGGAAATCGCGGGAGGGAACCAGGTCCGGAGCGTCGTCCTCCCGGCCCGGCCCGCCGCGCCGCGAGTCGCGCAGTTTCTGCAGCCAGGCGATGAGTTGGTAGTCGCGCAGCCCGCCCGGAGCTTCCTTGATGTTCGGCTCCAGTTGGTAGATCGAGCCGCCGTGCTTGGCGTGCCGCTCCCGTACCAGCCGGCACAGGTGCGCGGCCAGCGTCTGCCCCTGGCGATCGAGGTACCGCGTCATGGCCAGGTCGAGCTTGGCGTGCAGGCCGCGGTCCCCCGCCAGAAAACGCTGGTCCAGCAGGCTGATGCTGAGCTCGATGTTCTGTTCGTCGAGCGCCGAGCAATCGACCGGCGTCCGCACCGAGTGGCTCACCCGCATGTTCGCGTCCCACAGGCTCTGCAGGAAGGCCGAAATCGCCGCCCGCAGCCGCTCCGGTACGTCCTGCTTCTCGATCAGCAGCAGCAGGTCCACGTCCGAGTGCGGAAACAGCTCCCGCCGCCCGTAGCCGCCCACCGCGAGCAGGGCCAGCCCCGCGGGCGCGACCGGCTCGATGTACCTGGCGAACGATTCCCCCACCGCCCGGTCCACCGCCGCGGTCCGGCGCACCAGCGCGCCGGCTGGGTTGTCCCAGTATCCGCGCGGGTCCGGTCCGCTATAGGGCTGATTCGCCGCGGTCATCGTTCCTTATGCGAACCGCCTCGGCAACCTCGTAGACGAATAGCTTTCCGTCGCCGATCTTGCCGGTGCGTGCCGAGCGCGTCAGCGTGCCGATCACCTCGTCGAGGCGCGCGTCCGGTATCACCATCTCCAGCTTCACCTTGGGGAGCAGGTCCACTTCGTACTCCTGGCCCCGATAAACTTCCTTGTGTCCCTTCTGCCGGCCGTGCCCGCGCACTTCGGTCACGGTCATGCCGTCGATCCCAATGGCCTTCATGGCCTCTTTCACATCATCGAACTTGAACGGCTGGATGATCGCTTCGATTTTCTTCATGGGGAAGTCCTAGCGCCTAGTCTCTCACGGCCTATGCCTCGAGATTGTAGGCCTCCTCCCCGTGCATACTCAGATCCAGACCCTGCGTCTCGTCCACAGGCTCGGCACGCACGCCCATAATCAAATCGCAGATCTTCAGGATGATGAGCGTGCCCACGATCGCGAGCCCCCATGCGATCAGCGTCCCCAGCAGTTGGTTGACCACCTGCCCGCCGTTTCCGTCCACCGCGCCCAGCGGCCGGTTGAAGCTGTCGTTCACCAGTTTGGTGGCGAACACACCCGTCAGGATCGCGCCCATCGTGCCGCCCGCGCCGTGAACTCCGAAAGCGTCGAGCGAATCGTCATAACCGAACAGGCTCTTGACCTTGGTCACCATGAAGTAACACAGCGCCCCTGCCGCCAGGCCGATCAGCAGCGCCGGGAACGGCTTCACGAATCCGGAGGCAGGAGTGATGGCCACCAGGCCCGCTACCGCGCCTGAGATCGCCCCCAACACGCTCGGCTTGCCGGTCCGGATCCACTCTACGATGGTCCAGCCCAAAGCCGCCGACGCCGCGGCGAAATGCGTCGCCACGAATGCGCTCGTCGCCAGCGCCGAGGCCGCCAGCGCGCTCCCGGCGTTGAACCCGAACCAGCCTACCCACAGCAGGCACGCGCCGATAAAGCTCAGCGCCAGGTTGTGCGGCTTCATCGGTTCGTGCGGGTATCCCTTCCTCCGGCCCAGGTACAAGGCGCAAACCAGCGCCGAAACACCGGACGTGATGTGCACCACCGTGCCGCCCGCGAAATCCAGGCACGGCACCTTGCCTCCCAGCGTTGCGTTCAGAAACCCGCCCTTGCCCCACACCATGTGCGCCATCGGGAAGTACACCAGGAAGCACCACAGCGTCATAAACAGCAGCATCGCGCTGAACTTCATGCGCTCCGCGAAGGCGCCACAGATCAGCGCCGGGGTAATGATGGCAAACATCAATTGATAGACCATGAAGGTCTGCTGCGGGATCGTCGCCGCGTAATCCGGATTGGGCGCCGCGCCGACTCCATTCAGGAACACGTACCGCAGCCCGCCCAGAAACGGCGAGCCTCCGTCAAACACCAGGCTGTACCCCACCACGGCCCATAACACGGTCACCAGGCCCATCAGGATGAAGCTCTGCATCATCGTGCCGAGAACGTTCTTCTTCCTCACCAACCCGCCGTAGAACAAGGCCAGTCCGGGGCCGGTCATCATCAGCACCAGGGCCGAGCTGATCAGCATCCAGGCATTGTCGCCCGACGACTGCGCGGCCTTTACTGAGCTTTCCAGAGCGGCTAAACGAGCGCCGGCATCTTGCGGCCCTTGCGCCAGGGCGGTTGCCGACACCAGTAGTAATAGGGAAACGACATGGTTTCGCTGCAAGTTCGGGACCTCTCCTGACATGATGCAACGGAGACCCGCACGCAACAAACGCAATGTTTCTATGAGGGCTATAGGGAAAACTTATGGGCGGTCTATTCCCGGAACAGCGTCGAGCCCCCGCGCGGTCCGCCCGATATGCGCGAGAGCCCAATGCGCTTGCCCGGCCATTCCAGGCGCATGTCTTCGGAGACCTCTTCGAGCATCGCCACCGTCGTGGTCTTGCTCTCCAGCGCGAAGGCCGTCAGCAGCATATTGTCGCAGATCGCGTTGATGAGCCTCGGAATGCCTTGCGAGCGGCGGTGAAGTTCCGCCACCACTTCCGCCGGAAACACGGTCTGTTCGGTCATCCCGGCTTTCTCGAGCCGCGTCCGGATGTACTCGGTGGTGTCCGTCAGGCTGAACGGTTCCAGCATGCAGCGCAGCACGATGCGTTGCTTTAGCTGGCGCAGACTGGGAGCGTCCAGCTTGCGGTCGAACTCCGGTTGGCCCGCCAGGACGATCTGCAGCAGCTTGCCGTGCCGGTTCTCCAGATTGCCCAACAGGCGGATCTCTTCGAGAACGTCCCACTCCAGGTTGTGCGCCTCGTCGACGATCAGCACCGTCGTGCGTCCGTGGTTGGCATTGGTCAGCAGCATCTGGTTGAGCGCGATCAAAACCTCGGTTTTGGACCGGTGTTCGCACTGCAGGTCCAGATCGTAGGCCATCATCTCGAAGAACTGCTCTACCGTCAGCCGCGAGTTGAACAGGAACGCGAAGGCGAACTCGTGTTCGGAAAGAAAGTCCTGCAGGCACTCGAGCAACGTGGTCTTGCCCGTCCCCACTTCCCCGGTCAGAACGATGAAGCCTTTGCGGCTATGCACGCCGTAAATCAGATTCGCCAGCGCCTCTTCGTGTTGCCGGCTGCGGTACAGAAAAGTCGGATCGGGCGTCAGATTGAACGGATTCTCTGTGAAGCCGAAAAAGGCGTTATACATTCACCATTACCCAGGGAGCGGGCCCCTTACCGAACCGCGACCGTCAGGGAGCGGAACTTCAGGGCCGAGAACTAGTTTAACATCGGCGGCACCGCTTCGATTCCGCGGTGGTAATTTAGAGGAAGAGGAGGCATATGGGAGCGAACTTTCGAATTCTGGGAATCCCCGGCAGTTTACGCCAGGCTTCGTACAATCGGGCCGCCCTGCGCGCTGCAACTCTCCTGGCGCCCGAGGGCGTGACAATCGAGGTCTTCGATCTCGAAGGGATCCCTCCCTACAACCAGGATGAGGAAACCCGCCCACCCGCGCGAGTCGCCGAATTCAAAGCGCGAATTCGCGCCGCCGATGCCATTCTCTTCTCCACTCCCGAATACAATTACTCCATCCCGGGCGTGCTCAAGAACGCCATCGACTGGGCCTCGCGTCCCTATGGCGACAGCGCCTGGAACGGCAAACCCGTGGCGGTGATGGGCGCCTCGATCGGCATGCAGGGAACCTCGCGCGCGCAGTACCACTTGCGGCAGGTCTTCGTGTTCACGAACATGCACCCGCTCAATCAGCCCGAAGTCATGATCGCCGACGCCACCCACCGCTTCGATGAGCACGGCAGCTTGACCGACGAAACGGCAAAGGAGTTGATTCGCCAGCTCCTGGCGGCCCTGGTCGCCTGGAGCCGGCGCCTCGAAAAAGGAATCGAGGGGCGGGCAGCGCCGGGGTAGCCGTCACGCGGTCGGGAGTGCGTAAAGCTGCTATACTGTAGGAACGTTTGATTGTTTGGCGCATATCCTGGCCGCGGTCCCAAGCTCGCCTTGTATCGCTATCAAATGCTAGGAGAGACCACTGTGAAGAACATTTTCGTAGGCAACTTGGATTTCGGCGCTACTGAAGATCAGATCCGCTCGCTGTTCGAGCCTTTCGGCGCCGTGGAACGCGTTAGCTTGATGAAGGACCGGGATACGGGTCGATCCAGGGGCTTTGCTTTCGTCGAGATGACCAACACAAACGAGGCCGACCAGGCCATCGCGGGTTTGAACGGCACCGACCTCGGCGGCCGTGCGCTCAATGTCAATGAAGCGCGTCCTAAGGTGGACCGCGCCGCCGGCGGCGGTGGCGGACCGCGCGAACGCCGCGCAGCCCGCTGGTAGCTCGATTATTTTCCATCCTGACCAGCCGGCGTGAATGCGCCGGTCGGAAGAGCGCGAAGGGAGTCTCATGGCTTCTCGCCCGCATACGACCTATAAAAAACGTCAAAAAGAACTAGCCCGAATGGAAAAGCAGCGCGACAAGGCTGCCAAACGGCTCCAACGCAAGCTCGACAAGAATAATCCGCAGGCTCCCGATGCGGATGCCGATGGCGCGATCGAGGGCTTGGATGGCGAGTTCGCCGACTCCATCGACGGCGTCGAAGGCGGGGAAGACCAGGCCGCCGGCGCCGGCGCCGCCGACCCCAACCCAAACCCCAACCCTAGGGAAGATCCCACCCCATGACCGGCCGCATCAAGAGTTTGAGCACCGGGAACGGCTCCGGCTGCATCGCGGCCGACAACGGAGTCAGCGCCCACTTTCTCTCGAAATCGGTGCTGGAGTATGACATCACCTGCCTGGCCGTGGGCCAGATGGTCACCTTCGACCTCGAAGTCGGCAGCCTCCCCGTGGCCGTGAACGTCTCCGTCCAGCGGCAACACCGGAATCCCCTGCCCCCCGGAAAGCTACCGGAGCGGGTTCCTCTGCGTTACGTTGGCTTCAATCAAGCCGGCAGCGCCCGCCTCTACAAGTTCGAGCGCGTCAGGCCTGGCGAGCCCACCGAGACTCTCGTCGTGACCGCCGACATGGGGCTGTTTCGCAAGCACCGCGTCGGACTTCAGGAAGGCCCCGGCCTTTGCCTCCGCGCCCTCGAGACCGGCCCGGCCCCTCTCGCCGTGCATAACGCGCTGACCGACCAGCATATGCTCGCCTACCTCGCCAGCCGCCCGGCCCCTCGCGCCAAGCCGCGCCACATCCCGCCCCCGCGGCATCCCGCCGTGGTGGCCTGACTCACCCCACCTCGGCATACCGCGGGCAGCTCACCAGGTGATCGTTCACCATCCCCGTGGCCTGCATATTCGCGTAGCAGATGGTGGACCCCACGAACCGGAAGCCGCGTTTGATCAGGTCTTTGCTCATCGCGTCCGAGACCACGCTCCGCGCCGGCACTTCCGCCATCGTCCGCCATGCGTTCCGAACCGGCACGCCGCCGATGAAGCCCCAGATGTAGGCATCGAAGCCGCCGAATTCCTTCTGCACCGCCAGAAACGCCTTGGCGTTCGAGACCGCTGCCCCCACCTTCAGACGGTTGCGAACGATGCCCGCGTTCGCGAGCAGAGACGCGATCCGCCGCTCCCCGTAGCGCGCAATCTTCGCCGCATCGAAACCGTCGAACGCCGCCCGATAGTTCTCGCGCTTGTTCAAAATCGTGGACCAGCTCAACCCCGCCTGCGCCCCCTCGAGAATGAGAAACTCGAACAGCGCCCGGTCGTCGTGCAGCGGCACCCCCCACTCGGTGTCGTGATACGCGATCATCGCCTCGGTCTGGGCCCACGGGCATCGCATGCTCTATTTGTATTACCGAACCGCACGCGTCAGCAAGCGGACCTCAGCAGCACTTCGCCCGCTCGTACCGCCTCCGCAGCCGCTCGTCGCTGAACCGCCGCCATTCCGCCCCCGAGTGCATCCGCCCGGGCGCCGCCAGATGACGGCGATACGCGCTCTCGTCCGCCAACTCCCGCAGCAACGCCATCAACATCCCCCCGATCTTCTTCAGAGCCTTCATCCCCTCCTCCTCAAAACCCCCGCCCACACCCTCACCGAATCGATCAGGATCGTCGCCACCATCACCAGAAAAGCGCCGCACACCACCGCGTCCAGGCGGTCATTGAAAATCACGCGGCGTGCCTCGGCAGCCTGAGCCACCGTGAGCCCGCCCGCCCCCAGCCTGGCGGCCAACTGCGAGGCCTGCGCCAGAAACCCTACCCGCGCCAGCGGCGAGAAGATCTTCTCCCACGCCGCCGTGAACGTCACCACCACCAGCCACGCCAGCGGAATCCCAGTGATCCACAGGTACCGCGCCCCGTGCATCCTGATCAGGATGGTAGTGGCAACGCACAGCGCCACCGCCGCCAGCAGTTGATTCGATATCCCGAACAATGGCCACAGCGAGTTGATGCCGCCCAGCGGATCGCGCACGCCCTGGTAGAGGAAGTACCCCCACGCCGCCACGATCGCCCCGCTGGTTGCGATCACCCCCGGCATCCAACTCGTTCGTCCCAGCGGCTTCGCCACGTGCCCCAGCGTGTCCTGCAGCATAAAGCGGCCCACCCGCGTCCCCGCGTCAATCAGCGTCAGGATGAACAGCGACTCGAACATGATCGCGAAGTGGTACCAGAAGCCCAGCACCGCGCGCCCGCCCGCGCCGGCAAAAATGTGCGCCATCCCCAGCGCCAGCGATGGCGCGCCACCGGTCCGGAAGAATAGCGTCTTCTCGCCCACCGCGCGCGCCAGCGATTCCATGTCCGCGGCCGTCACCGGAAATCCCCACGACGAGATTGTCGCCACCGCCGCCGCCGGCGTCGCCCCCACCACGCCCGCCGGCGCGTTCACCGCGAAGTACACTCCCGGCTGCATCACCGACGCCGCAATCATCGCCATCAGCGCTACAAAACCTTCCAGCAGCATGGAGCCGTATCCCACCGGCCAGGCGTGCGATTCCCGCGCAATCATCTTCGGCGTCGTGCCCGACGAAATCAGTGCGTGGAATCCCGAAATCGCCCCGCAGGCGATGGTGATGAAGCAGAACGGAAACACCTTGCCGCCGAAGATCGGCCCCGTCCCGTCCGTAAAGCGCGTGAATGCCGGTAGCTGCAAGCTCGGCCTGACGACCAGAATCCCCACCGCCAGCATGAACACCACGCCCAGCTTCACGAACGTGCTCAGATAGTCGCGCGGCGCCAGCAGCAGCCATACCGGCAGCGCGCTGGCGAAGAACCCGTAGATGACGACGGCCGTCGCCAGGCCCGTCGCCGTCAGCGTGAACACCGGCGCCAGCGTCGCCGATTGCGCCACCGCCTGCCCGCCGAAGATCGCCGCCACCACCAGAACGAAGCCGATCAGCGAGCATTCCAGTACCTTGCCCGGCCGCACGTACCGCATGTACAGGCCCATAAAGAGCGCGATGGGCATGGTGGCCGCGATCGTGAACGTGCCCCACGGGCTGCCCTTCAGCGCGTTCACCACCACCAGCGCCACCGTCGCCAGCAGGATGATCATGATCAGCAGCACCGTCACCAGCGCCGTGAACCCGCCCAGCCTGCCAATCTCCTGGCGCGCCATCTCGCCCAGCGACTTGCCGTCCCGCCGCATCGACGCCACCAGGATCGTGAAATCCTGCACCGCGCCGCCCAGGACGCATCCGGCGATGATCCACAGCGTCCCCGGCAGATAGCCGAATTGCGCCGCCAGCACCGGTCCCACCAGCGGTCCCGGCCCCGCGATCGCCGCGAAGTGATGACCGAACAGGATCCATTTATTGGTGGGCTCGAAATCGTGCCCGTTCCGCAATCGCACCGCCGGAGTCGCGCGCGCGTCGTCGAGCGCCATAACCCGCGCCGCAATGAACTTCCCGTAAAAGCGGTACCCCAGCGCGAACGTGCACGCCCCCGCCAGCACCAGCCACATACTGTTGATGGCCTCGCCGCGATCGAGCGCCACCACCCCCAGCGCCACCGCCGCCACCGCCGATACCGCCCCCCATGCCAACCAGCCGATGGTTCGCTTCACGGAGCCCCTCACCTCCCCACGTTGAACCCCTCCACCACCATCCGCGGCCGCTCACCCCGCGTATCGGCGTTCTCCACCTCCGTCCGTACCGTCCGCCGCTCCCCCGGCATCAGCGCAATGTAGTTGTCACTATAAATCGCCGGCAAAATCCGGTCCCCGCTCGTCTCGCGCACCGCCTTGACCCGCACCATCAGCGCCGGCGCCTTCGACACATTCCGCAGCTCCGTCGTCAGCACCCAGCGCGTGCCCTTCCGCTCCACGTGGGTAGTGGCTTCAAGCTTCACCATTGGTAGCCCGCGGATGGCTCTGTAATCGCCCTCCCGCACCCCGCGCAAATAGAAGTTGGTGGACACCACCTCGCCCCCGCGCGCCAGGCTCAGCCGCACAAAGTGCGTGGCCGAAAGCCCCTCCGGATACTCCATCCGTATGGGCGACGCCGTCGTGTCCTCGGCGCTATCGAGCGTCGCCGTCTTCTCCCAGCGCCGCGTGCCATCCAGATTCAGAATCTCGACATGCGCCGCCAGGCCCCTCACCTCGCCCGCGCTGTAATTGACCACTTCCACCATGTCCGTCAGCGCGTTCCACTGTATGTGCAGCGGCTCGCACGCCTTCTTCGCCCCGAAGTAACCCGCCGCTGGGTCGAAATAGTAGTCGTACGTCTGCCACAGCAGCGACGGCCACGCCGAGTGGCTCATCCAGATCAGCAGCCCCATGCGGTTCTTGCTCTGACCCTCGAACATCCCGCGATACGCGTCGTAATCCACAAATTGCGCCAGGCTCACCCAATCCGCCAGCGTGCCGGCCCCGCCGTATCCCCGATCCACGGCCTCGTGAAAGACGTCGCTGACGAAATGCAGGTCGAAATCGTGCAGCGGCCACATGCTGTTCTCGGGCCACCGCCCCGCCGGCGGCATCATCGCGCGCAGGCTGTCCATCCCCGGGAAATCCGGCGACCCCATCTCGCTGTGCATCTTCACCGGCGCGTTCGCGAAGTAGTCCATCCGCGGCAACACGCGGTACGGCCCCTCGCCGCTCACCACGCCGTGCGCCGAATTCGAGATGTAGTGCAACCCGCCATGTAGCTCGGCCTGCAAAGCGCGCAGCCCGTCATCGAGCGGCTTCGGCGGATTCCCCTCGTTGCGGCCGCAGTACAACCCCAGCGACGGGTGATTGCGAATCCTCAGCATCGTGTCCCGCGCGTTCGCCAGGAACATCGCGTTGTCATCCGGGTCCGGCCCGTCCCATGGATTCGCGAGCCAGAAATCCTGCCACACCACAATCCCGTTCCGATCGCAGGCCTCGTAGAAAGCATCGTCGCCGATCTGCCCCACCCAGTCGCGGATCATGGTGAAGTGCAGGTCGCGGTGATACCGCAGCGCGGCCTCGAAATCGCGCGCCCGGTACCGCAGCATCGATTCCGCGAAGCCCCAGTTCCCCCCGCGCGCAATAAACCGCCGCCCGTTGATCCAGATCTTCAGCGCCCCGCCCTCTTCGCTGTAAGTGAACTCGCGCACTCCCGCCTGGAACGACACCGCGTCCGACCCCTCAAACCGCATCTCCACCGGATACAAATACGGATCGCCGTACCCATTCGGCCACCACAGCTTCGGCTTCGTCAGCTCCACCGACACCTTCACCGTCTTCACCGCCGAGGCCTCGAGCGTCACCGCCGTCTCGAACGGAGTCTCGCCGAAATGCCCCCGCAGCTTCCCGCTCGCTGGCGTCGCGTCCAGATTCCGCAGCGTCGCCTCGATCGTCACAGCGGCCCGCGACGTATCCGGCAACGGCAGCGTGGTCGTGACGAGCGGGCTTTCGATCTTCACCCCGCCGCTCTCGCTCAGAGTCACCCCCGCCCAGATCCCCGTATCGCGCCCCCGGATCGTCGACATCCAATCCCACCCGATCGAAGCGTGATACGTCGGGTTATCCGCCCCCAGCGCACCGCCATTCCCGATGTCACTCTGCTGGTTCTTTTCCTTGACGCTCCCCGGCGTGGCGTTCTTCTCCACCCGCACCGCCACCGCGTTCCGCTCGCCCGGGCGTATGCGGTCCGTCACATCGAAGCGGCCCCGCAGGAAAGCGCCTTCGATGCGCCCGATCTTCGCGCCGTTCAGATAGACGTCCGCCTACCAGTTGATGCCGTCGAAGTTCAGCCAGACGTGCCTGCCCTTAGCCACCGCCGGCGCCACGAACTCGTCCCGATACCAGAAATCCGCGTAGAAGAAGGAATCCGAAATCATCACCTGGTTATCGCCGTAGTTCGGATCCGGCACCGCGCCATCGTTCCAATAACTCACCAGCGTCGTCCCGGGCACCGTGGCAATCATCCAGTCCTTGTCCTGATACCCGACCTTCGAGAGCCGTTCTCCCGAGCCCTGAACCAGCGAGTCCCGCTGAACCCGCCACGCCCCCAGCCCTGCCGCCACCGGCTTCGCCTTCGGCACCGGCCCGCCCCGCCCGTAGACTTCCAACTCACTCAGGATGTACCCCACCTCCGACGCCGGCCGTGTCATCAGAACCCGCACATACCGGCCCGTCGCCGGCTGCGCCAGTTTCACATCGTCAACCGCAGCGAGCGCCGCAACCGTGGTCCAGACAGAGGCGTCATTCGAAACCTGAATCGATCCCGCCGCCGCCCGCCTGATCCAGGCGAGCGCCACCCGGTCGAACGTGCACCGCGCCCCCAGGTCCACGTAAACCCACTCCTCACCGCTCCCCGCGCTCATCCACGCGCTCGTGAACTGATACGGACCGCCCACGCCCAGCCGCTCGTTCTTATCGAAAAACGCAACCTCGTTCGCCCGCCACGTTTGTACATTGGGCGCGGAGAATGCCACCCGGTAGTAGCGATTCCGCGACGCCGCCCCGAGCGCCACCGACCACTGGTAATCCCGCGCCGCCCTCTCCGCCCCCGTCTTGCTCCCCAGCTCTTTCCAGGTCCGTTCATCGTCCGAGCCGGAGACCGTACACGTCCACCGCGCCATGTCCCCCCGAGGGAACCCTTCCGGCCGCCCGAACACGTCCACCCGGTCCACTTCCGGCGCGCCCTCGCCGCCCCCGAAGCCAACACCCACCCAAGGATGCGGCCCCCGCAGCTCCACGCCGGTTACCAGGTTCCGGTCGAGAATCGCCTCCCTCTCCTGCTTGCTGAGCAATCCGCGCTCGCTCGCCGACGTAATGACCCACCGCGGCAGCCGCGTGTCTTTGATCCCATCCGTCACCAACTGCGCCGTGAGGTTGTAGTCGTAGCTGCTCGAATGGAACGCCGGCCTGTGCAGCGCCAGGTTGCGATACGTTGTGGAGTCCGTCACCATCGCCGGCCCCGTATACTCCGCCGGGCTCCCCGGATACACCCCCACCCCGCGCGTATACTCCTGCGCCACCATCGAAAGCGCCGCACTCAGCACCAATAGAAGGACTCTAATCATGCCCACCAGAGTACCTTGCCGCCACCCCTACCGAACCGCGACCGTCAGGAAGCGGACCACTTTTCCTGAAACAAACGACAACAAGGTACGTATATCCTAAAGGACAATATGAGCACCCCAGCCTCCCGTCGCACCTTCCTCCAGCGCAGCGCCCTGGCCGGCAGCGGACTCCTGCTTCCCAACGCGGAAGCCCAGCCCGCCCCGCCCAACGACACCATCAAGACCATCCGCAGCCTGCGCTCCACCCACGGCAACTTCCTCGACAAGCCGCTCCCCGAACCGGCCCTCGAGACCATCCTCCAGGCGAGCCTCCGCGCTGCCAACGCCTCCAACAGCCAGAGCTATTCCATCATCGTCATCAAAGACCGGCCCCTGATGAAGGCCGTCTGCGGCTACCAGGGCAGTTGCGTGCTCGTCTACTGCGCCGACTACACCCGTCTGAAGCTGAGCGCCGAATCCCTGGGCTATACTTACGATCCCGGCACCATGGAGGGCTTCGTCACCGCCAGCACGAACACCATTCTCGCCGCCCAAACTGCGGTGATTGCGGCGCGCTCCCTAGGCATCGATTCCCTGCTCACCAACGGCATCCACCGCGGCGACATGGAGCGGCAGTGGAAACTGCTTGACCTCCCGCAGACCCACTGCATCCCCATCATCGCCCTGGTCCTCGGCTATTCCACCGACGAGACCGCCCACCTGAAGGGACGCCTCGATGGCCCCGGCGTCATCCACCGCGAGAAATATCACGCGCTTACCAAGGCGGAAACCAACGAGATCACCAGGAAGTATGACGACAAGCAACTCGACCTCGGCTTGAACGACGACTGGGCCGCCAGCGGCCACAAGCACTACCTCGACTGGTATTTCAAGGACTGGATGGGAGTGGGCCGCAAGCCCGCCGCGCAGGAAGGCCAGATGCTCCGCCGCCTGAAACGCAGCGGCTTCGTCGAATCGCCTCCAGCCTAGCCTGCCCTGCCAGTAATCTCCACCATCGCCGGCCTCAGCCCCTCCGCCGAAGCCGTTACCCGTATCGCGCCCGCCTTCCCCGCCGCCCCCACCATCGCCAGGCACATCCCGTTGAACGCCTTCCGCCGATTTCCCTGATAGCTCTCATGGCTCGCCGGATTCCCGTTGTCCACCCCGATCACCCTCGCCTCGCCCTCGATCGCGAACGTGACCTCGTTATCCGCCGTCGGCACCACCCGCCCCTGCGCGTCCACGATCTCGACCGTCACGTGCGCCACATCCCGGCGGTCCGCCGCCAGCGTCTGCCGATCCACCGAAAGCGCGATCGCCGCCGGTTCCCCCGTAGTCGACACTTCAAGGGTCGCCGCCACCTTGCCATCCCGCGTGCCCACCGCCCGCAGCGTTCCCGCCTCGTACGGCACGTCCCACGTCAGGTGCAAATCGCTCGTAGTCCGCTCCACCCGCGCCCGCGCCGGGTAGTTGTTGTACCGGCCCTCCATTCCCACCCGCGGGAAGTAGTAGCCCTTCACCCCCAGCGACCGCCCGTTCAAGAACAGCTCCACCGTGTCGCAGTTCGTGTAGCACGTCACCGGCACGATGCGCCCCGGACTGCCTTTCCAGTTCCAGTGCGGGAACAAATGCAGCACCGGCCCCCCGGTCCACTGGCTCTGATAGAAATAGAAGCCGTCTTTCTTGAAGCCACAGGTGTCGATGACCCCCGCCGACGCCCCCTTCATCGGCCACTCCTCTTCGCCCAGGTAGTCGATCCCCGTCCACATGAAATCCCCGGCCACGTAGTCGTAGGTCCGCACAAACTTCCAAAGCTGCTCGACATCGAGATTGTGCCCCGGCATTCCCGGGAACCCGCGCGTCGCCTCCGACCCGCTGTAGTCGCCGCGGATCCCGGCCATCGACGGGCTCTCCGTCCCGATCACCCGCCGCTGCGGAAACCGGTGCCGGTCGATGCTGTAGTATTTCTCCCGCCGGTCGCGCCAGCGGTCCACGTAGTTGTAGCCCACCACGTCGAGCAGCGCCAGAAACTCCGGCCTCGCCGTCTCACCGGCCGGTTCCGATTCGATATGGTCGCACGCCGCCGTCACCACGCGCGTCGGGTCCTCCCGGTGGAAGATGTCGAGCAGTTCCCGCAGCGTCTCCGCGCCGCCCGGCGCCTGCTGGTCCGGGATCTCGTTGCCCGCGCTCCACAGCACCACCGAGGGATGGTTCCGGTCCCTGTGTATGAAGTTGAGTAAGTCGCGCTCGTGCCATTCATCGAAATAGATCGAGTAGCCGTAAGGACCGATCTGCCCCTTCGGCACCCTCCACTCGTCGAAGGCCTCGTTCATCACCAGGAATCCCATCCGGTCGCACAGGTCCAGAAACTCCGCCGAGTAAGGATTGTGACTCGTGCGTATGGCGTTCGCGCCCATCTCTTTGAGAAGCGCGAGCCGCCGCTCCCACATCCGCTCCGGCACCGCCGAGCCCACGCATCCGGCGTCCTGGTGCAGGCACACGCCGTTCAGTTTCACCGCCTCGCCATTAAGCAGAAATCCCCGGTCCGCGTCGAAGACCGCTTCGCGAATCCCCACCGGCGTGTCGTACTCGTCAACCACCCCGCCCGCGTCGCGTAGCGTGCTGTGCACTCGGTACAGATACGGTTCGCGATCGGACCACAGCTTCGGCGACTCCACCACCATCTGCTGAACGAACCGGTAGTTGCCGCCGGCGGCGACCTGTTGCGACGCCTCGGCTCTCCCCGCCTCGCGCCCACCCCGATCCAGAATCGCGGTCGTCAAAGTGCACCGCGCGGCGCCCCCAGCCTCGTTGCGAACCGTCGTTTCCACCTGCACCGTAGCCTTATCCCCAGCCACCCGCGGCGTCGTAACAAACGTGCCCCAATACCCAATGTGGATTCTGTTAGTCGCCAGCAGCCACGTGTGCCTGTAAATCCCCGACCCCGAATACCACCGGCAATTCGTCTGCCGCGAGTTATCCACCTTGACCACGACTAAGTTATCGCCGCCAAACCGAACATGCGGAGTAATGTCGTAAGCGAGCGGAACATAGCCATACGGCCGCCGCCCCAGATACGCGCCGTTGATCCAAACCTCGCTGTTCTGATATACCCCATCGAACTCGATCGTGAGCTTTTTCTCTTCGAAACCTGCGGGGACGCGAAAGTGCTTCCGGTACCAGCCAATCCCGGTCGGCAGATACGCGCCCGGTCCCGATGCCGGTGCATTCTCATCGAACGGCCCCTCGATGCTCCAGTCATGCGGCAGATCCACGCTCCGCTCCGCCCCATCTCCCCGAGCGAACATCCACCCAAAATCGAAGCTCTCGCGGCTCCGCGCCGCCCCCCGCGCTTCTTCCGCCCCCGCCCTCCTCAGTCCCGCCGCCACCACTGCCGCCCCGAGCAATTGCCGCCTGCTGATCCCGTCCTGTTCCATGCCCCTCAGTATAGTGGGGCAGGCGTCCACGCCTGCAGCGGGTCTCCAGACCCGCGCGGAATCCCGTTCATGCCACGCGATCGACGCTCAAGTCATCGACCATCGCCGCCGCGTAGCCTAGGGCCTGCTGGATGTCTTCCGGCTCGAGGAAGGGATACTCGCCCAGCAGCACACCTCGGTCAGGATAAGCTGCCAGCAGTTCGAGAACCCGGCGCACCGTGATCCGCATCCCCCGGATGCAAGGCTTCCCGCCGCATTTCCCCGGCTCAACCGTAATCCGATCAAACGCGTCCGCCACGTCACAACCTCCGGCTCCCACCTTTCTCCTGCCCTCTCATCGCCCTGGGCCACCCAAAGCCCGCCAGCCTCACAGCGCCGTTGTACACTCCTCGAGGTGCCGCATGCCGCCCACAGATCAGACCACGCCAGCCTATACACAAAAACCCCGAACGAACCCATTTCTGCGTCCAACCACCTGCGAATCAATACGATGCAGACAACAAAACGAACCCACCGCACTTTTCTCTTGCCTCGCATACTAGCATTTGCTAACATAGCGCTTGCTAACCTAGCAGGCACTAGAAGGAGCCCGATACCTTGCAGCGAATGACCTCCGAAGATCGCCGCGCCGCCATCATGGAGACCGCTATCCGCCTCTTCTCCGAGCGCGGCTTTCGCGGTACCACCACCCGCGCCCTCGCCGACGCCCTCGGCGTCTCCGAACCCGTCCTCTACGAGCACTTCAAGTCCAAGCGCGACCTGTTCGAGGCCATCATCGAGGTCAAATCCCGCGAAGGCGTCGCCCGCGCCACCGCCATGCTCCAGCCCCTCGCCGACGCCGGCCAGGACCGCGCCCTGCTCATCGGCCTCGGCGAATTCGTCGTTCAGTGCCACACCGAAGATGAGTCCTACGGCCGCCTCGTTCTCATGGCCGCCCTCGAAGGCCCCGAGCTGGGCGACATCTTCTACGACCGCCAGTGCGAGGCGTATGAGATGCTCGCCGCCTACTTTTCCGCCCGCACCCAGGCCGGCGTCTTCCGTGAAGTGGACCCCATCATCGCCGCCCGGGTCTTGCTTGGCATGTTCGTCAACCTCGGTATGAACCGCATGCTCTATCGCGGCGCTGCTTCTTTGGGTAGCGTCCGTGAAGTTGTGGAACAAATGGTCGATGTCTTCCTGAAGGGAATCTCCAAATGAGACTCGCTGCACTTGTCATACTCGCTCTGACTCTTCTCATTCCCGGCTGCGGCAACCGCGCCCAAACCGAAGCCGAGGCTGCCTCGAAGGCCAAGCCCGAGCCGGTCACCGTCCGCGTCGCCACCGCCGAAACGCGCCATCTCGGCTCCAACGTCTCCGTCACCGGCTCGCTCCAGCCGGATGAGATGATCTCGCTCAGCTCCGAGGTCGCCGGCCGCCTCGCCGAGGTGCGGTACGACTTCGGCCAGACCGTTCGCCAGGGCGACATCGTCGCCGAGCTCGACAAGCGCGAGCTGGTCATCCAGTGCGATCGCGCCCGCGCGGCTCTCACCCAGTCGCTGGCCGCCATCGGCCTCGACCCCAAGCAGGAGGATGTCACCCCCGATTCGACGCCCACCATGCGGCAGGCCAAGGCGCAGATGGAGGACGCCCGCTTCAAGTTCGATATGGCGGCCAAGCTCTACAAGACCGGCGACATCGCCGAGGAGCGCTACGTCGAAATCGAAAAGGGACTCCATGCGCGCGAGGCCGGCTATGAAGCCACCCGCGACATGCTGCGCACCCAGCTCGCCACCGTGCAGGCGCTCCGCGCCGACGTGCGCTTCGCCGAGAAGCGCCTGGGCGACGCCACCGTGCGCGCCCCCTTCGACGGCCAGATCTCCGCGCGTCTGGTCTCCCCCGGCCAGTACATGCGGGAGAACACGCCCATCGTCACCCTGGTCAAGTCCTGGCCCCTGCGGCTGCGCGCCGACATTCCGGAATTCGCGGCCACCGCGGTGCGCACCGGCGGTTTGCTCGTCTTCACCACCGATGCCGCTCCCGGCGCCCAGTTCCACGCCCGCGTCACGGAGCTGAATCCGACCCTGGACGCCCACTCGCGTTCGCTCTCGGTCGAAGCCCGCCTCACCGAACGCGATCCCCAGCTTCGCCCCGGCATGTTCGTCCAGGTCCAGCTCGCCCTCGCTGGCGACTCGACCGCGGTGGTGGTTCCCAAAGATGCCATCTACCAGCTCGCCGGCCTCACCAAGGTCTTCACCGTCCACGACGGCCGCGTTTCCGAGAACAAGGTGACGCCCGGCGCCGAGGTCGCGGGTTGGATCGAGATTCCCGGCGGCGCCATACACCCCGGCGATCAGGTCGCCGTCAGCAAGCTGCCCACGCTGATCGACGGCCTCGCCGTCCGTACCGAGGCGGGGAGGTAGGCCATGCAAAAGCTCGCACGCATCTGCATTGAAAGGCCTGTCTTCGCCACCATGCTCATCCTGGCGCTGGTGGTGCTCGGCGTCAGCGCCTACATGAAGCTCGGCGTCGATCTATACCCGAAAATCGAGTTCCCCGTCGTCACCATCACCACCACCCTGCGCGGAGCGTCGCCTGAAGAGGTGGAAACCCAGGTCACCAAGCGCATCGAAGAATCGGTCAATACGGTCAGCGGTATCGACGAGCTGCGTTCCCTATCCGCCGAGGGCGTTTCCATCACCTGGGTCACCTTCGTGCTTGAGAAGGATCCCGACGTCGCCGCCCAGGAAGTGCGCGACAAGGTGGCCAGCATCTCGCGCGACCTGCCCAAGGACGTGGACCCACCGGTCATCGAGAAGATCTCCACCGACGCCTCGCCCGTCATCAGCGTTGTCGTTTCCTCGCGGCGCGACCTGCGCGAGACCACCAAGATCGTAGACGACCAGGTCAAGAAGAATATCGAGTCCATCGACGGCGTGGGCCAGGTGCGCTTCATCGGCGACCGCGCCCGCCAGATTCAGGTCTGGCTCGATGGCGGCAAGCTGTATTCCTATAACCTCAACATCGACCAGGTCCGCGGCGCCCTGGCCGCGCAGAACGTCGAGATCCCCGGTGGCCGCGTGGATCAGGGATCGCGCGAGGTCAGCCTCCGCACCCTGGGCCGCATCGAGCGCCCGGCCGATTTCGCCAATATCATCGTCGCCTCGCTCAGCGGCTCGCCGGTGCGCATCCGCGACATCGGAACCGTCGAGGATGGCGTCGAGGAGCCGCGTTCGCTCGCCCGCCTGGATGGCGATCCCGCGGTGGTGCTCGAAGTCCGCAAGCAGTCGGGCACCAACACCCTGGACGTGGTTCACGCCGTCAAGGCCCGCATCGCCCAGCTTCAGACCATGCTGCCGCCGGATTTCAAGATCACCTACGCCGGCGACCAATCCACGTTCATCGAAGAGTCCTTCAAGGCCGTGCAGGAGCACCTGCTGCTGGGCGGAATGTGCGCCGGCTTTGTGGTGCTGCTGTTCATGCGTAGCTGGCGCACCACTTTGATCGCCGCCGTCGCCATTCCCATCTCCATCATCTCCACGTACTCGCTCATGAACATGATGGGCTTCACGCTCAACCAGATCACCATGCTGGCCTTGGTGCTGGTGGTCGGCATCGTGATCGACGACGCCATCGTGGTGCTCGAAAACATCTTCCGCAACGCGGAGGAGAAGCACCTGCCGCCCTTCGAAGCGGCCGTCCAGGGCACCAAGGAAATCGGTCTGGCGGTCATGGCCACCACCTTCAGCCTGGTGATTATCTTCCTGCCCGTCGCCATGATGACCGGCATTGTGGGCCGCTTCATGTCCAGCTTCGGCTACACCGCGGCCTTCGCCGTACTGGTCTCGCTGCTGGTGAGCTTCACGCTCACGCCCATGCTCAGCTCGCGCTTCCTGAAGATGGGCAACGGCCAGAACGGCGCCTCGACCAAAGACACGGTGCTGTTCCGCGCGCTCTCCGGGCCCTATCGCCGCATGTTGCACTGGTCGATGGCGCACCGCTGGGTCATCGTGGCCTGCGCCATCCTGGTGGCCTTCTCGACCATCCCCATGTTCCTGCATATGGGCAAGGACTTTCTGCCCGTAGACGACCAGAGCGAGTTCGAGATCGCCGTGCGCATGCCGGTGGGCTCTTCGCTAGAGGGCAGCTCGGCCATGATGCACGAGATCGAGGGCGACATCCGCACCCTGCCCGGCATCCGCAACGTCCTCACCACCCTGGGAGCCGATAGCCGGCGCCAGGTGGATCGCGGCTCCCTGCTGGTCGAACTGGTGCCCGTCGGCGCCCGCAAACAATCGCAGTTCGAACTCATGACCCAGGCCCGCGAGCGGCTGCGCAAGTACCGCGACCTCACCATTGCCGTCCAGCCGCCCGCCATGTTCGCCGGCGCCGGCCCGAATAAGGACCTCCAGTTCTTCATTCAGGGACCCGACTTCGCCCGCCTCGATCAGTACATGAACACCATCCGCGCGAAGCTGGCCAGCACGCCGGGCGTGCGCGACCTGGAGAGTTCCTACGAGCCGGGCAAGCCCGAGCTGCGCGTGCACATCAATCGCGCCAAAGCGGCCGACCTCGGCGTCAACGTCGCCTCCATCGCCACCGCCCTGCGCACGCTGGTCGGCGGCGACCCGCAGGCCACCACCTACCGCGAGGGCGACGACCGCTACGACGTACAGCTTCGCGTCGAAAAGCAGTTCCGCGACTCCGCCCGCTCGCTCGAGCGCCTGTACGTTCCTTCGGCGGCGCTGGGCAATGTCCCGGTTTCGAACGTGGTTACCGTCGAGGAAGGAACCGGCCCCAGCCAGATCGATCGCGTCAACCGCCAGCGCCAGATCATGCTCACCGCCAACTTCGCCGCGGGCCAGTCCCTCAGCAACGTCATCGGGATCCTGGACCGTACCACCGCCGCCCTCAACATGCCTCCCGAATACCGCCTGGGACTGGTGGGCCGCAGCAAGGAGTTCGGACGCGCCGCGATGGGCTTCGTGGTCGCGTTCTTCCTCTCCATAATCTTTATGTACATGGTGCTGGCCGCGCAGTTTGAAAGCTTCATCGATCCCGTCACCATCCTGATCAGCCTGCCGCTGGCGGTCCCCTTCGCGCTGCTGACCCTGTTCCTGGCCGGCGAGAACTTCCAGATCATTTACACCTCGCTCGGCATCCTGATGCTCTTCGGCATCGTGAAGAAGAACGCCATTCTGCAGATCGATCACATCAAGGCCCTGCGCTTCAAGGAAGGCCAGCCGCGTGAGGAAGCCATCTTCCGCGGCTGCGAAGACCGGCTGCGTCCCATCCTGATGACCACCGCCTCGCTCGTCGCGGGCATGCTTCCCATGGCCCTGGGCGGCGGCGCCGGCGCCTCTTCACGCCGCAGCATCGCCATCGTGGTGATCGGAGGCCAGACCCTGTGCCTGCTGCTCACCCTGCTGGTCACCCCGGTGACCTACTCCCTGTTCGACGACCTCGGCCATCTGAACCTGTGGTCCCGCCTCCGCGGCCTGATGCCCCGGCGCGCAGTGGGCGTTACCGTGCCGCTGCTGCTGCTGTTGGCCGCTCTCGCCTTTGCCCCCGCGGCGGCGGCGCAGCCCCGCGTCGGCGTCGGCGCCGCCCAGCGCAAACTGGCCCTGCGCGAGGCCATCGAATTGGCCCTCGGCCAGAACCTCGATATCGAAATCGAGAAGACCAACCGCGAAGGCGCCGCCCAGGCGCTTAAGGGCGCCCGGGGCTACCTCGACACCACGTTGCATTGGTCCCCCTCGCTTCTCTACGCCAAGATCCCCACCAGCTCCATCCTCATGGGCGCCGACGGCGTCCTGGTCGAGCACGTTCACACCGAGAACTTCTCGGTCCGCCAGATGCTCCCCTGGGGCGGCGGCTTCGGCGTGGATTTCGAGAACAACCGCCAGTCCACCACCAATCCGTTCGAGTCGCTCAACCCATCATTCAACTCGAAGCTGACCTTCAGCTTCACGCAGCCGCTGCTCCGCAACCGCTCCACCGATCCCTATCGCACCGAGATCAAGATCCGCCGCAAGCGCCTCGATCTTTCCACCACCGATTTCGCGTTGCGGAACATCGACGTGGTCACGCGCGTCGAGCAGGCCTACTGGGGTCTGGTCGCCGCGCGCCAGGCCGTCGACGTGCTTTCCGACAGCGTCGAATGGGCCCGCCAGCAACTGGCCATGACCCGGCGCATGGTGGGCGCCGGCACCCAGGCCCAGGTCGAAATCTCGGCCTCCGAAGCCGAGCTCGAGCGCCGGCTCGACACCTACTACTCGGGCATCGGTGCGGTCACCGAGGCCGAGAACGGCCTCAAGCTGCTGCTGACGTCATCGCGCGAGAATTCCCTCTGGGGCCAGGAGATCCTGCCCGTGGACATCGAGACCCTGGAGCCGCCCGAAGCCGGCGACCTGGGGGAAGCCGTCGGCGCCGCCCTCAAACAGCGCCCCGAGATGCGCAGCCTCGCCACCCAGCGCGAGGTGGCCGCCATCGGCACCAAACTCAGCGCGGACCAACTCAAGCCGCAGCTCAACCTGGTCGCCGCGTACGCCAACACCGGCCTCGCCGGCACCGTCGGCACAACCGATCCGTTATCCGAGCTCTTCGGCGCCATCACCAACCAGGTCAATGAACTGTCGGTGCCCGCCGGGCTTCCGCCCATCTCGCTCAACTTCGGCGCCCTTCCGCCCTCGCTCACCGGCGGCTATGGCAAGTCGCTCTCGAACCTGTTCAGCGGCAGCTACCCCACCATCCAGGTCGGCGTCACTCTCGACATCACCCCGCGCAACCGCGCCGCGCACGCCAACCTGGCCGAAAGCACGATCCTGGAGCGCCGTCTCAAGCTCGAGCAGACGCGTCTCGAGCTGGGCATCGAAGCGCAGGTCCGAAATGCCATGCAGGCCCTGGCGACCGCGCGCCAGCGCATCGCCGCCGCCGAGGCCAGCGCGCGCGCCGCCAAAGAGAAGCTCGCGAGCGAGACGCGCATGTATCAGTCCGGCGAATCGACCAACTTCCTGGTGCTCACCCGCCAGAACGAGTACGCCGATTCGCGCCGCCGCGACGTCGTCGCGCGCCTCGACGCCAACAAGGCGATCTCCCAGCTCCGCCAGGCCCTCGGCTCCACGCTGGAGGCCTACCGGATTCGCCTGCAGTAGGGCCTAATGCAGCCGCGCATCCGTGGGATCGGGCACCGGGACCGGCGTGGTCCCGAGCGCCCCGTCCAGGAACGCGCTCACCGTGGCTATGTAGCCGCGCGGGTTGCCGCCAATCGCCGAATGGAACGTTCCCGGCTGGATCGACAACTGCTTCCGCGGGTTTGCGGTCAACCGGAAGAGTTCCTCGGTTACCGCGCGCGGCACGATCGGGTCGTGCTCCGACACCACGTACAGAACCGGCGTATCGATGCGCCCGATCGCATCCCGCACGTACCCCGGCGGCCCGTCGAAAGCCACGCCCGTTCGCAGCCGGAACGCCTCCCGCGATAGCCACGAGCAACACGGCGCCATGAAGAGCCACAGCCGCATGCGATACACGAAAGGCACCTTGACGTTGGGCGGCGGATGCGCGAGCAGCACGTTCTCATGCCGCAGCACGTCCGTTTTGTCCATGTAGGCGCTGTCTGCCACCACCGCGGCCAGGCCCGGCATTCGCGACGCCGCCAGGAGCGCCGCCACCGCGCCCGACGAGTAGCCCAGCAGCGCAATCCGGCCGCCCACGTGCGCCTGCACCCACCGCACCGCGGCCTCCACGTCCAACGACTCCCGGTAGTCGAAGGTGGAGTAGCTCCCGCCGCTTTCTCCGTGCGCGCGCAGGTCCAGCAGCAGGACCGAAAACCCCTGCGGCAGCAGCCGGGCGGCGGTGTAACCCATGCCGGTCTTGTTCGATTGCGAGCCGTGAACCAGAATGACGGTGCATTTGGGCTCCGCCGCGCTCCACGACCGCTCCCACCAGGCCTTGAGAGGAATCCCGTCGGCGGACCGGAAGGAGACCGTCTTTGGGCTGAGCCCGAACCGCCACGCGGGCGCAAGCGGCTTGGTCCAGGACGCCTCGGGACCAATCGCGAGCCCGCAAGGGAACACCGCCGCCAAGTAAAACGCCGCGCCCAACGGCAGTAGCGCCAGCAGGAACGGAGCCGCCCGTTTCAGGCGCCGTATGTCGCCTGCGAGCGCGGGACTGACCACGGTCCTATGGTGCCGCCGTGGTGTCTCTTGCTCCGCCGGAGGTTCCATCTTAGTCGGCCCTGGCGGCGGCGATCGCCCCCAGATACTCCCGGGCGCGTTGCTCGATCGCGTCGAATCGCCCCGCGGCGATGCTGGCGGCGTCCACCAGTTCCCCTCCCACCGCCACGGCGCAGGCTCCGGCCTTCAAAAACTCGCCTGCGGTCTTCAGGTTCACGCCTCCGGTTGGGATCATCTCGATCTGCGGGAACGGACCCTTGAGCGCCCGGATGTAGGACGGCCCGCCCACGCTCCCACAAGGGAAGATCTTGACGATATCGGCGCCCGACTCCCAGGCCGTCAGGACTTCGGTGGGCGTCAGCGCGCCGGCCACGATCGCCGTCCCGTAGCGGTGCGCCATTTCGATGGTGGCCACGCGCAGGGCCGGCGTCACCAGGAACTGCGCCCCCGCCAGGATGCACGCCCGTGCGGTCTCCGGATCGAGAACCGTGCCGGCGCCGACCACCAGTTTGTCGCCGAACTCGCCGGCGCACTCCTCCAACACCCGCAGCGCGCCCGGGACCGTCATGGTGATTTCCGCGGACCGTATGCCGCCGCGGTAAATCGCCTCAATCGCCCGCCGCGCCCCCTCCGCGCTCGCCGCGCGCACCACCGGCACGATGCCTGTCTCTTTAATGAAGTGGAGGACCTGGTCTTTAGTCACCAGTGTATGATCTTACCAAGCCCGGCCCTCCGCCGCTCCGTGGTAACACTGTGGAGTACTGAACCGCGCGCGTAAGCAAGCGGACATGTACCCGCCCGCCCATCCCCGCTGGCAGCCGTGCTAGTATAGGCTCTTTTGATGGGTCCGGAAAATCACGGCCGGGTCTCGCCCCTGATCTACAGAGCGCTGGCCGGAATCGAGAGCGGGGTGTTGGGCGGGGCGGCCATGTTCGGCTGGCTGGCTCTTAGTGCGCTGGTGGACCTGCGTTCGATCTGGTCCGCGCCGAATCTGCTCGGTTCCACTTTGACCGGACAGCCGGCGCTGGAGCGCGGTTTCGGCTGGGCCACGGTGCTGGGCCTGGGCCTGCATTTTACGGTCGCGGGCCTGATTGGGATGACATTCGGCCTGTTGGTGGGCAACGCCGGGAGACGCCTGCGGGTCACCCTCCTGGGGATGCTGACCGGGATGGTCTGGTTTTATTTCTCCCAGGCTTTGTTTCGGAGAAAGCTGGGGGTGTTCGCCATGCTCTACAGTCCGCCGCGAACTCTGCTGCTGGCGCACCTGATGTACGGGCTGGTGCTAGGCTGGTTTCCCAGCGGGCTGCAATCGGTGACCAGATCTTTCCTGGGGGAGGCGCCTCCCGCCCAGATGTCTGAAACGAACGCGGCCTCGGATGCCGTCGAATAGAGAGCATTGATTCAACCGGCTCTTCGAATCCGAAGTGCTAGAATAAATGATTCAATCTGCGCAAGATGGCGACCATCGGGTGAAACGCCGGGAGCTGGCGCCACGTCTGAATAGGCGCGCAGAGTGGAGAGGAACTGATTCTAGATGAGGTTTGACAGGCCCGACGGGTGCCTGTGGGTACTCTTCGTTTGCGCATGCTGCCTGACCGCCCGGGCGCAGTCGCAGCCGGCTCCGCCACAGCAACCCAACCCGCAGCAGCAACAGCAGCAACCGCCACAGCAGAATCCTTTCGAATCGTCGCCGCAGACGCCCGAGAAAGCCCCCCCGCCCACACCGAAACCCGCCGCCCCCGAAGGGCAGAAGGCGCCGTTTGAAACCGCGCCCGCTCCGCCTCCGGCCGCTCCCAACATGGGCGTGATCGAGGCCATCGAGTTCCGCGGCGCGCGCCGGGTCCCGCAGGACACCCTGAAGGCCATGATCTTCAGCAAGAAGGGCGACCGCTACGATCCGGAATCCTTGCGTCGCGACTTCATGGCCCTGTGGAACACGGGCCGGTTCGACGACATCCGCATCGAGACCGAGGCCGGCACCGCCGGCGTTATCGTCCGGTTCGTGGTGGTCGAACGCCAGGTGATCCGTTCCATCAAGTACGAGGGCATGAAATCGGTCACCTTGTCGGAGCTGCTCGATCGCTACAAAGAGCGCAAGGTCGGCCTCTCGGTCGAGTCCCAATACGATCCCAACAAGATCCAGCACGCGGTCGTCGTCATCAAGGAGTACCTCGCCGAGCGCGGCCGCCAGTACGCGGAAGTGGTCCCGGAACTGCGGCAGATCCCGCCTTCCTCCATCGAGCTCACCTTCCAGGTGAACGAGGGCCCCAAGGTGAAGGTGGGCAACATCGAGTTCCAGGGCAACAAGGTCTTCGGCCAGCGCCTGCTGGTGCGCACCATGAAGAACCTGCGGCCGGTCGGCCTTCCTCACTCGATCCTGTTCGAGAACATCTTCGCCAAGACCTACGACCTGGCCAAGCTGGAAGAGGATAAGTCCCGCATCCAGGACTTCTATCAGACCAAAGGTTACTTCGCCGCTCGCGTGCTCGAGCAGAAGGTGACCCTGCGCAACACCGTCCCAGGCTGGTTCCAGATTCCGTTTATCTACAAGCCCAAGGCAGGCATCGACGCCGACATCCTGTTGCCCATCGAAGAGGGCGCGCTCTACCACCTGCGCAACGTGAACTATGTGGGCGTGAAACTGTTCCGCGTGCCGGAAAGCCTGACCGGCCCCATGTTCCGCATGAAGACGGGTGACGTGTTCTCGACCGAGAAGCTGCGCAAAGGGATGGAGAACCTCCGCGACCTGTACGGCAGCTTCGGGTACATCGATTTCGTCCCCGAGCCGCTGCCTGAAACCGTGGGCACCAACCAGATCGATCTGACCATCACGGCCGACGAGGGCAAACAGTTCTACGTGCGGCGCATCGATTTCCAGGGCAACACCACCACCCGCGACAAGGTGATCCGCCGCGAGATCCTCATCGACGAGGGCGATCTGTTCAACTCCAAGATGTGGGAGATGAGCATCCTGCGCCTGAATCAGTTGGGCTACTTCGAGGCGCTGAAGAAAGAAGAGGCCGCGCAGATCACCCGCAACCCGCAGTCGAACACCGTCGACATCACGCTCAAGGTCAAGGAACGCGGGAAGAACACCATCGGCCTCACCGGTGGCGTCTCGGGCATCGCCGGAAGTTTCATCGGGCTCAACTACTCCACCAATAACTTCCTGGGCCTGGGCGAGACGCTCTCGGTGGAATCGCAGTTGGGCACCCGAATCCGGAACGTCACCTTCGGCTTCACCGAGCCGTATTTCCTGGATCGCCCGATACAGACGGGCTTCACCGTGTTCATCCAGCGGTTCAACTACGACCAGGGGCGCGAATCGTCGATCCTGACCGGGCAGAACCTGATTCCGCTGTTCCAGCAGATCGGCACCCAGAACCTGCTCAACTACACCTCGGATACGCGAGGCTTCACGGTCTTCACGAGTTATCCTCTGCGCCGGAGTTTCTCGCGCGTGGGCATCAGCTACGGCTACAGCTTGAGTTCCTACACGCCTCTCACCACCGCCGCGACGACGTACTTCTCGTATTCCACCTTCGCCGGAACGCTGAGTGGGCCGAACCAGTTGACGGGCATCCGGTCGAGCACGATCACGCCCTCGTACCAATACAACTCGGTGGACCATCCCGTCACGCCGACGCATGGCCACAGCCTCGCGGCTTCGATCGGGGTCGCCGGAAACTATCTCGGCGGCAACGTGAACACCCTCCAACCCTCGCTGTCGTTCACTTACTTCCATCCGGCCCTGAAGAAGGGGCACGTGTTCGGGATGCGCTTCATGGGAACGATGATCAGCGGGTACGGCGGCAAATCCGCGCCACCCTTCAACCGCTACTACATCGGCGGCGAGCAGGATGTGCGCGGGTTCGAGATCTGGGGGATCAGCCCGATCGCCTTCATCCCCAGCTCGGCGACGGTCAACGTGCTGAACGCCGACGGCAGCCAGCGCCTGCAGAAGACCTTCGACTCCACCGGCGCCGTGACCTACATCAGCAGCACGATGACCATCCCGGTCTATCAGGCCATCGCTATCGGCGGCGACACGCAGGCCATCAGCAACTTCGAGTACCGCATCCCAATCTTCGGCCCGGTGACGCTGGCCGCCTTCTTCGACGCCGGATGGGATCGCGTGACCTTGCCTTCGCAGTTGACCATCAGCAAGTCGCGCCTGGACCAGTTGAACCAGCAGTTTCCCTGGGCCGGTTTCACCAACGAAATCAAGATCGCCCCTGGAACCCAGCGGCCCCGGACTTCGACGGGCCTCGAGCTGCAGGTGATTCTACCGGTCGTCAACGCACCGTTCCGGATCTACTACGCGTACAACCCGACCATCTATAATGGGCCGGTTCAGCAGCCGGTGGTGGTGGACCGCTCGATGTTCCCGAACTCGGCGAGTTACGCCAACGCGGTGACGAGCATCGGAAGCGGGTACAACTATCCCGACCGGCGGACGCAGTTCCGCTTCACCATCGGACGGACGTTCTAGTGCTGCAATCGCGTGATCTCGTTCGTCCGCTCGCGTACGCGCGCGGTTCTGTATATCTGTTCCGAACCGCGACCGTCAGGGAGCGGACCTCATCTGTGCTAACATCAAGACTTTGAAGGAGTTGATTCCGTGATGACAAGCGTGTTTCGAGCGCCCCTGCTGGCGCTGGCTTTCGGAGTTCTGGCCTTCGGCCAGGCAGGCGCGCCGCCCACCAAGGTTGGCATCCTAAATATTCAGCAAGCGATCGCTCAAACCAAGGACGGGCAGAAGGCCGTCGGCGAGCTGAGCACCAAGTACGAACCGAAGAAGAAGGAGTTGGAGCAGAAGCAGGCCGAGCTGCAGCAACTCGAGCAGCAATACCGCACGGGCACAAACACCATGTCCGACGAGGCGCGGCAGAAGCTCATGCGCGACATCGACCAGCGCCGCAAGAATCTGCAGCGCGATACCGACGACGCACAGGCGGAGCTGCAGCAGGACCAGGACCGCGTTCTCCAGCAACTCGGCCAGAAGATCATGGTGGTGGTGGATCGCTACGCCAGCGAGCACGGCTTCGCCCTGATCCTGGACGTGAGCTCACCGCAGACGCCGGTTCTGTTCGCCTCCAACTCGATCGATATCACGCGCGAGATCGTGGGCCTGTACGACCAGAGCCAGAGCGCGGCTCCGGCGGCGGCGGCACCGAAGCCCGCTGCAGCACCGGCCCCCGCTGCTCCTAAGAAGTAGGGGGACGGCGGTTGTGGGGCTACGATGCGATGCCCGCGTCGCCATGAGTGGCGACGCGGCACGCTAAAGCGTCGCTAAAGCGTGCGCCACAGCAAGTAGCCGATCAGGGTCTTGCCGTCGATGATGCGGCGCGTCTGGATCATCCGGTCGAGCTCGGCCCGCGTGAACCAGCGGCATTCGATGCGCTCGTCCTCCATGGGAGTCGCCTGGCCGGCGGTCAAACCCGTGGCCAGGTAAATCGTCATCGTCTCTGCCACGTAGCCGGGGCTCGCATAGTAGGTGACCAGCTTGCGCCAGGTGCGGGCGCGGTAGCCGGTCTCTTCGATCAGCTCGCGCTTGGCCGCGGCCAGCACCGTTTCGCCTTCATCCACCCGCCCGGCCGAGAGCTCCCACAGCGAGGCACCCGCCGCCAGGCGGAATTGCCGCACCAGCAGCACGCGGCCCTTCTCGTCCACCGGCATCATGACCGCCGAAGGACCGTGCCGCACGATCGCCCGCTTGATCCGCAGGCCGCCCGGCTCCAGGGCCTCCTCCTCGTTGACCGAGAAGATCGAATTCTTGTAGCGCGTCCGCGAGGAAAGTAGCTTCATCAATCCACCTTGACGACGGAGACTTTGCCGAAGGTCTCGAGCTGCTTGGCAATGATCGAGGCGTCTCCCACGGCCACCACCGCGGCGGTATCGGGGAGGATGTATTTGGCCGCGACGGCGCGAAGGGCGGCCGCATCGACGGCGCGCACGCGGGCGGTGTACTTCTCCAGATAATCGAGCGGCAGCCCCAGCAGCTTGGTGGCGGCGAGCTGGCTGGCCAGACCGTCCTGGGTCTCGAGGCGGATGACGAAGACGCCGCTCAGGTAGTTCTTGGCGGTGGCCAACTCATCGGCGGAGACGTCCTTGGTGGCGATCTCGCGCATCTCGCCCAGCAGCGCCTGGATGGCCGGCACCAGCACCTCGTTGCGCACCTGCGTGGCCACCTCGAACGTGCCCGAATCCTTCAACGGCACGGCCGCGCTGTGCACGTCGTAGGCGTACCCCATCTTCTCGCGGACGTTGGCAAAGATGCGCGAACTGGCGCCGCCGCCCAGGATGGTGTTCGCCAACAGCAGCGGGAAGTAATCCGCATCGATGCGGTTCACGGCCAGCCGCCCGATCCGCAAATCGGCCTGCACCGAGCCGGGCCGATCCACCAGTGTGATCGACTTCGCGGGCGCTGGGAAGTGCGCCGCCGGAGCCGCGGATGTTTCTTTGCCCGCCCAATCGCCGAACCGCGCCTGGATCAGGTCGAGCGTCTGCTTGCGCTCCGGAAGCGCGCCCAGCAGGACCAGCACCGCCTTGGCCGGAACCAGGTGCCGGTCGCGGAAGCCCGCCAGCGCGGCCCGATTCAGCCGGTCGATGGACTCCGGAGTGGGATCCTGCCGCGAGTAGGGATGCGGGCTGAAGACGATTTCGGAGAACTTCTCATCGGCCAGAAAGCCGGCGTCGGCGCGCTGGGCCAGCAGTTCCTGCTTGCGGTTCTGCTTGCGCAGGGCCACCTCGTCTTCCGGGAAGCTGGCGTTGCGCGCCACATCCACCATGAGGTCGAGCATGCGCGGCAGGTTCTCCGAAAGGGCGCTCGCGGCCAGCACCATGGAATCCGCGGAGGAGTCGGCGTGAATGCTGCCGCCGATCGAGGCCGCCTCCTCGGCGATCTGCCGGGAGGTGCGATGCGTGGTGCCTTCGGTGAGCAGCGCGCCCGCGGTCTCGGAAAGGCCGCGCAATTCCGCCGGGTCGAATTTCGCGCCGGCCTCGAAGCCCAGCCGCGCGGTCACCATCGGGAAGCGTTTATCTTCCACCAGCAGGACCGTCAATCCGTTGGGGAGCCGGGTCTCGAAAACGGGAGGAAGCTTGAAGACCGGCAAATCGGGAGTCTGAGGAGGCTTCGTTCTATCCATGGTCTGACCTTGAACCTGTGCCAACAAAACCGCGCCTGCGATCACGATGAGGCCGCGCATCTCACTCCTCCCCACCCGCGGCCGGCGCTTCGCCCGAAGGCACGATGTCGAGCACGGTCCGCTTCTGGGGATCGAGGTACTTCTTTGCGGCGGCCTGTATCTGGGAGGGCGTCACCGCTAGGAAATCGTTCATCTCGGTGTTGATGTAATCGGGATTCCCGTCGAGGAGCTCGAATTTCCCCAGCAGCGCGGCGCGGCTGTGCGAACTCTGTAGCTGGCGCAGGCGCGAGGACCGGAAATACGTCCGCGCGCGCTCCAGTTCCTTCGGATCCACGCCGTCGCGCACGATCTTCCCGATCTCCTCTTCCACCTGCTCCACCACCTGCTCGCCCTTGAAGCTGGGGTTGTAAAGCAGCATCATGGCGTACTGGCCGGGGTCCATGTAATCGGTGGCGCTGGCAAACGGCCAGCCCAGATTGGCCTCGTACTGAATGACCGACTTCTTGCCCTTCACCAGGTTTAGCTGGAAGCGCGAGCTGTCGCCGCCGGTCAGCAGAATGTCGAGCATGACCAGCGCGTTGTAGTCCGCCGTGCGGCGACCCGGGCCCGGATAGCCGATCAGCACGGCGGGAACGCGGGCGAGCTTGTCTTTGTAAATTTCGCTGCGCGGGGCGGCCTGCGGAGGCTCGGTCATATCCGGCACCGTGGGCAGCGGCTTGGCGCTCATGTCGCCGAAATACGCTTCCACCAGCTTCTTGGCTTCTTCCACCTGTATGTCGCCGGAGAGCACCAGCACCGCGTTGTTGGGAACGTAATGGCTGTGAAAGAACCGGGCGACGTCTTCCACGGTCGAGGCGTTCAGGTCTTCGAAGGACCCGATCAGCGAGTGCGAGTTCTGCCAGTTGCGGTATGAGAGCTCGGGCCAGCGATCGACGATGGCCGTGTTGTAGGCCTGGTTGTCGAACGACAGCCGCCGCTCCTGCTTCACCGCCTCTTTCTGGTTATCGAGGTTCGCTTTATTGATCGCCAGCGCGCGCATGCGGTCCGCCTCGAGCCACAGGCCGACGGCCAGCTTGTTCGACGGCAGGACCTCGAAGTAATCGGTGTAATCCGGATGCGTGGAGCCGTTGAGCGAGCCGCCGTTCGATTCCACGAGCCGGAAATGCGTGCCCTTGGGAGCGTGCTCCGAGCCCTGAAACATCATGTGCTCGAACAGGTGGGCAAAGCCCGTGCGTCCCTTCTCTTCGACGCGCGCGCCCACGCCGTAGATGATGTAGACCGTGACCACGGGCACTGAACTATCCGGCGCCAGAATCACGCGCATGCCATTTTTCAGCTTGTACTTCTCCATGGGGATGCGGAACTCGGCCGCATTCGACACAACGGCCGCCACACACAGGGCAGCCAGGTAGAAGAATAGAATTCTCATAGCGAATGAAACCCCAGGGTCCGCTCCCTAACGGTCGCGGTTCGGAACCTGTACTAGAAGCTGCTGGAACTCTTTTAATGGTAGCGTATTGATCACGTCAGACGCTTCGAGCCAGCCGCGCCGCGCCATGGTGACGCCGTAGCGCATGTTGAGCAGGTGCTTGGGGTGGTGCGCGTCGGTATTGATGATGAAGCGGACGCCGCGAGCCTTGGCCTGCCGCAGCAGCGTGTCGTGCAGATCGAGGCGCTCGGGACTGGCGTTGATCTCCATCGCGACTCCGCGCCGCGCGGCTTCGGTGGCGATGCGGTCGAAGTCGAAGGGGAATGCGTCGCGCGCCAGCAGGAGGCGTCCGGTGGGGTGTCCCAGCGCGCGTAGGTGCGGGCACTCGAGCGCGCGCAGCAGGCGGTCGGTCATCTCCGCCGCCTCCTGATTCATGTAGCTGTGGACGCTGCCGATCACGAAATCAAGCTCGGCCAGCGCGTCGTCAGTTAGATCCATGGCGCCGTCGCGGCGTATGTCGCACTCGATGCCGCTGAATACCCGTATGCCGAGCCCGCTCTGGTCCATCTCGCGCACTTGTCGGGCAAAGGCTACCACGCGCGCCTCATCGAGGCCGTTGGCCATGGCCAGCGCCTGCGAGTGGTCGGTGATGGCGATGTACTGGTAGCCGAGCTCGCGCGCCGCGGCGGCCATCTCCTCAAGCGACGCGCGGCCGTCGGTCTCGGTGGTATGCATGTGCAGGTCGCCGCGCATGTCCGCGAGCTCGATCAGGTGCGGCAGGCGGCCCTCGGCCGCGGCGTCGATCTCGCCCTGGTTCTCGCGCAACTCGGGCGCAATCCACGCCAGCCCCAGCTTCGCGTAAACCTCCTCCTCGGTCGCGCCCGCCACCTTGGCCTCGTCGGCGAGCTGGAACAGGCCGTACTCGCTGAGCGTGTATCCCATCTTCAGGCAGCGGCCGCGCAGGGTGATGTTGTGCTCCTTGCTGCCGGTGAAATACAGCAGCGCCGCGCCGTAGCTCTCGGCCGGCAGCGCGCGCACGTCCACCTGGATCGATTGCAGACCCACCTTCGCGCTGGCCTTGTTCGGGCCCTTGCCGAGGACCTCGCTGACCCGCGGATACGCCACGAAACGGTCGAGCGCGGCTTCGGGGGCGGGGCCGGTGACCAGCAGGTCGAGGTCGCCCACCGTTTCTTTGCCGCGGCGGAGGCTGCCGGCGGGCGTCACCTTGTCCACTCCCGGAGTGGCCGCCAGGTACGCCGCCAACTCGCCCGCCAGATCGTCCGCGAAACTCAGCAGGAAGCGGCCGCTGCGCCGGCGGTATTGGGCGATGGAGCGCAGCACTTTCTCTTCGAGCTTGGCGCCCAGGCGCGGCAGCAGACGCAGCTTCTGCTCCTGACAGATCCGCTCCAGGTCGTCGATGGTGCTGACGCGGTAGTGCTCCCACAGCAGCGCGATGGTCTTGGGTCCCAGGCCCTGGATCTTCAGCAGCTCGAGCGCGGTGGGCGGGTACTTGGTGAGCAGCAGGTCGCGGCGCTCGAACGATCCGCGTTTCAGGATCTCGTCGATCGCGCCGGCCAGGCTTTTACCGATGCCGGGGATGCCGGTGACCGCCTTGCCCATGCCGTCGATGCGTTCGGGGTGGCTCTCGATCGCGGACGCGCCGTTGCGATAGCTGCGTATGCGGAACGGGTCTTCGGCGGCGATCTCCATCAGGTCGGCGGTCTCGGAGAGGATGCGCGCGATCTCCCGGTTCTCCATGCTCCGATTCTCGCATTGTGCCGCCACCCCCACCGGTTCCGCCCTGCCCCCACTTCGGCCCAAACATTTTGTCTCAACTTCGATGTACGCGTTCCCAAAATCGTGCTAGTGTAGTGTGGCCTTTATGCCTGGCATCGCGAGAGAGGCGAAAACGGAGCAGTACCAGCGGCAGATCCTGAGCAAGATTCAGGAGGTCCGCCACGGCCTTTCGGCGCGGCGCGCGGCCGAATTCGTGCAGCACGCCGACGAGCCGCTGGACTTCGGCGACTGGTGCCAGAAGAGCCACGACGAATGGCTCTTCGTGAACCAGAACCGGCTTGAAACCGCGCTCCTGCGCGAGCTCGAAGCCGCCATGCACCGTTTGGACCGCGGAACCTTCGGCATCTGCGAAGGCTGCGGCGAGCCCATCTCCCCAAAGCGCCTCGAAGCCGTCCCCTGGGCCAAGTTCTGCATCCCCTGCTACGAGCGCGCGCGCCTCGCGGAAGAAGAGTGAGGGGCGGGCCTGCCCTGCTGTTTTCCATTCGTGTCCATTCGTGTGCATTCGTGGCCAGAGCTGTTCGAGCTTGATCAACGCCTGGCGCTACTCCCCCCAACCCCCTGATTTACAAGAAATTAACACTATCACAACGACTTCCCCCCTTCCCCACCCCTAACCTGAGAATTACGATACCTTCCCCAGATTCCCGCATCCAAGAAGTAAGCATGAATTCTGTGGCTTCACTCAGTGGGGGCCGTTCCGCGGACCCTGGCCGCCCCGACCCGGGCGCCAGCGCCGGCCTGTCGCGCTCCGCCGGAACCGCACCCAAAGTGCAAACCATCCTCGTCATAGACGACGACGAAAACCTGCGCGACACCGTCTCCCTGATGCTCGAGAAAGAGGGCTACCGCACCGTGCAGGCCGCCGAAGGCCGCGCGGGGTTCGAGCAGGCGCTCCTGCTCCGCCCCGATCTGCTGCTGGTCGATCTGCGCCTCCCCGGAATGACCGGCGCCGAGATCTGCAAGCAGCTACGCGGCGCCGAAGTAGCCACGCCCATCATCATCCTCAGCGCCGTCGGCGACGAGATCGACAAGGTGCTGCTGCTCGAAATCGGAGCCGACGATTACGTCGTGAAGCCCTTCGGCGCGCGCGAGCTCATCGCCCGCATCCGCGCCGTCCTGCGCCGTTCGTCGAACGAGACCCGCAAGGTCATGCACATCGGCGATGTCGAGATCGATATGGAACGGCGGGTCGTCTCGCGCGGGACCGAGGAAATCAAGCTCGCCCCCGCCGAGTACAACCTGCTGGCATTCTTCCTGCATCATCCCGACCGCCCCCTCACGCGCGACATGATTCTCAATTCGGTCTGGGGCTATAGCTGCATGTCCAACACCAGGACCGTCGATGCCCACGTTCTCAAGCTCCGCCAGAAGCTGGAGTCGGACCCCAACGTCCCGCGTCACATCCTCACGGTCCACGGCGTGGGCTATCGATTTCTGCCGTGACGGACAACGCGAAGGACCAGGCGGCAGTGGGGACCGTCCTCATCGTGGACGATACCGAAGCCAGTTCCGCGGCCCTCGAACTTGCCTGCGCCGCGATCCCCGGCATCAACGTCTCGACCGTCTCCTCCGCGCTCGATGCCGTACGCATCCTGCGCGCGAGCGGTCCCTCGGTCCGCGCGGTCTTCACCGACATACGCATGCCGCACATGGACGGCTTCGACCTGATCCGGCTCATTCGCGCCGACCGGCGCTTCGCGGCCACGCCCGTCATCGTAGTCACTGCCGATACCGACCCCGATACGCCCGCACGCACCGCCCTTCTGGGCGCCGACGCATACTTTTCCAAGCCTTTTTCGCCCCGGGCCGTTCGGGAGACACTGGAGCGTCTCCTACATGGAAACCCAAGCGCTGATTAGAATCGCCGTCCTGTGCCTTCTAGCGACCGCCCCGGCCCCGGCCCAGACCGCCGACATGCAGAAGATCCTGGAACGCCTCGACCGCCTCGAAGAGCAGAACAAGGCGCTGGCGGCCCAGGTCCAGTCTCTGCGCGATGAACTGGCAGCCGCGCCGCAGCCCTCCACCGAAGAGCGCCTGCAGGTCCAGGAGAGCCGCACCGCCGAGTTGGCCAGCGCGAAAGTGGAAGCCTCTCAGCGCTTCCCCATACGCCTCACCGGCATGTTGCTGTTCAACAGCTTCCTCAATTCTTCCGGCAGCGGCGCCCAGGAGTATCCCACGGTGGCCCAACCAGGCGCCACTCGTTCCGGCGGGGCTACCCTTCGCCAGACCATCCTCGGCTTCGACTACAGCGGCCCCAGGATCCTCGGCGACGGCAAGCTCAGCGCCTCCGTGCGCATGGATTTCTGGGAAGGCAGCAACACCCCCGCCGGCCAGGAAATCCGCATGCGAACCGGAACGGTCAGCGTCGATTGGAAGGACCGCAGCATCCTGGTTGGCGTGGACAAGCCCCTCATCTCGCCGCGCGAGCCCGAGTCGCTGGCGCAGGTCTGGCTCTCGCCCTTGACCGCGGCCGGCAACCTCTGGCTCTGGATTCCCCAGGCTCGTTTCGAGCAGGACTTCCATTTCACGCGCGAGACCGGCCTCAAAGCGCAGGTCGGCGTGGTCGGAACTCGCGAGGTGGCCGCCAGCCCCGCCAGCCCCTATGCGGCCGGAGCCTCGCCGGACGCCTACATCGAGCCCACCCGTCCCGGCATAGAAGGGCGTGTCGAGCTGTTCACGGGAGGAGAAGACCGGCGCTTCGAAATCGCCTCCGGCTTTCACCACAGCGTTTCGCACGTCCTGGGAGATTCCCTGTCCTCAGACGTGCTCTCGTTCGATTGGCTCGCGCGCCCCTGGCGCCCGATCGAGTTCTCCGGAGCGTTCTTCAACGGACATAACGTCGCGCCCCTCGGGACCACCGGCATTCGCCAGGGCTTCGTAGCCCTCGGCCCTGGACTCGTTTCCAGCGTCCACAGCATCGGCGGATGGGGCCAGCTCACCCTCCGCCCCGCCTCGCGGCTTTGGTTCAACCTGTTCTCCGGCCAGCAGGACGACCGTAATCCCCAGCTCACCACGGGCGCGGTCGGGAAGAACCTGGCCTATGGAGCCAATGTCTTCTACCGCCTCGCCCCCAATGTGCTTGCCAGCTTCGAGGCATCCCAGGTAAGAACCAATTACATCGGCTCCGGCGTCTTGCTCAACAACCACTATGACCTGGCTTTGGCCTATCTGTTTTAGCCTCCTGCTCGGCTGGACCGCCTCAGGCGCCACCGTCTCCGGAAGTGTGCGCCTGGAGGATTCCCGGGTCGCCTCCGTGCGCAAGCACCGGGACTACTCCGGCGTGGTGGTGTGGCTCGAGCCCGTCCACCCTGCCGGCACCGTGTCCCCTCAACCTGGCCGCGCCCGCATGGAGCAGAAGGAAAAGCAATTCCTGCCCCATGTCCTTGCGATACAGACCGGCACCGCCGTCTCGTTCCCCAACTTCGATCCGATCTTTCACAGCGCCTTCTCCAATTTCAGCGGCCAGGTGTTCGACCTGGGGCTCTACGCGCCCGGTTCCAGCCGCAACATCACCTTCACCCGGACCGGCGCCGTTCGCATTTTCTGCAATATTCATCCCTCCATGAGCGCCATCATCGTGGTTCTGAAATACCCCTGGTTCGCCACCTCCGACGGCAGGGGCGGATTCTCCGTAGATGGCGTTCCGCCGGGCGAGTATTACCTCAACGTGTTCCACGAGCGGGCCACGGAGCAAACCCTGCAAGCTCTGCGCCGGCGCATCACCGTCACGGACGCGAACCTCGATGTGCCTGCGCTCGCCATCTCTGAGACCGGCTATCTCGAGGCGCCCCACAAGAACAAGTACGGCGAGGACTATCCCCCCGCCCCCGGCGATACCGCCACCTACGGAGTCAGCCGGAAATGAGGAACCGTCTGGCGCGACTTTCGCTCTTCTGGAAGGTGCTGCTCTCGACCTCGGCCGCCATCACGCTGGTCTTCGCAGTGACCGGCTGGATCGTCGTCGCGAGCGCCATTCGCGCCACCTCCGAGAGCATCGACCACGAGGTGCAGGCCAGCTTCCAGGCCTACCAGTCGCTCTGGAAGTCGCGCGCCGACCGGCTGTCGTCCATCAGCTCCATTCTGAGCGCGATGTCCGATGTCCGCGCCGCATTCGGAACCGGCGATGAAGCCACCATTCGCGACACCGCCAAGGAACTTTGGTCGCGCGTTTCGGATGAGGAGGCTTTCTTCCTGGTGACCACTCCGCGCGGCGAGGTCATCGCTTCTCTGGGCGGCGCGGCGCGGGAATCGTTGCTGCGCGATCTCCCCGTGGTGCGCGAAGCGCTGCCCCATTTCCCCGCCCAGGCGTCCGGATTCCTGGCCCGCGAAGGCCGCCTCTACCACATCACCATCACGCCGGTTTACGTGCAGACCACCGGCGGCACCGCGCTCATCGATGTCCTGGTGGCCGGCTACCAGATCGACCGTGGCGTGGCCCAGCATCTCAAGCGCTCGACGGGCGGCTCTGAATTCGTCTTTCTGTCGCAGGGCCGGGTCATCGCCTCCACGCTGCCGCCCGAGGAGGCCGCCCCCATCGCCCGCCAGCTCGCCGCGGGCGCCCATCCCGTCCGCGCCGGGTCGAGCGAATACGCCCCCCTCAGCACTCCTCTTGCCGATATCAACGGCGGCACCGTGGGGCAGCTTGCGATTCTCCGCTCCTTCGACACCGCCGATCGCGAAATCGCGGCTCTGCGGCGAACCATCAGTCTGCTGTGGCTGGCATCGGTGGTGGCCGGCCTCGCGCTCGCCTGGGTGCCCGCGCGCCACATCGTCGAGCCCATCCGCGCCCTCGATCGCGCCGCCGCCGAAGTCGCCCGCCAGAATTACGATTGCGAAGTGCTGGTCGAGAGCCAGGATGAGCTGGGCCGTCTGGCAGCGACGTTCAACACCATGTGCGCCTCCATTCGCAAAGCCCGCGAAGACCTGATTCGCTCCGAGCGCATCTCCACCATCGGCCGCCTGGCCACGTCGATCGTTCACGACCTCCGCAATCCCCTTGCCGCGGTCTACGGCGGCGCCGAGATGCTGATGTACTCGCAGCTTTCCGAAGCCCACACGCAGCGGCTCGCCCGGAACATGTATAAGGCCTCGCTGCGCATCCAGGAACTGCTCCAGGACCTGCTCGATGTCGGCCGCGGCCGTGCCGGCGAGATCAATCCCCACAACCTCCGCGATCTGGTGGACGATGTGGTGGCCTCGTTCGCCTCGGCCGCCGAGTCGCAGTCCGTGACGATCGAGGTCGATGTGCCGGAGGACCTCGAAGTCCCTCTCGACCAGAATCGCATCCGGCGCGTGTTCCTGAACCTGCTGGGCAACGCCCTCGAAGCCATGCCCCAAGGCGGGACCATCACCATCTCGGCAACCCACAAGGCCGGCTCCGTCGTCATCGATGTGCGCGACACCGGACCCGGCATCGCCCCGGAGATTCGGGACCGGCTGTTCCAGCCCTTCGTCACCGCCCGCAAGACCACCGGCCTCGGCCTCGGCCTCGCCCTTTCGCGCCAGGCCGTGATGGACCACGGCGGCGACATGTGGGCCCACCCCGCGCATACCCGCGGCGCCTGCTTCTCTTTCCGCCTCCCGCTGCGCGCGCCCAACTCCGGAACCGCCGCGTGAGATACTGAACCCGTGGGGCAGGCGCTTCCGCCTGCCACCAGGAGGCACCCATGGGCCAGCACAGACGCGACTTTTTGAGAATCGGCGGAGTTGCCGCCGCGGGATTGCTTTCGAAGCCCGTTCGCGCCGGCGCCGCCACAGCGCCGGACAACCCTATCACCGCCCACGCCATGCCCACCCGCAACCTGGGCCTGACGGGCTATAAGACCGGCATCTTCAGCCTGGGCGGCCAGGCGGCGCTCGAACGCGGTAACAACGAAGCCGTCGCGGTCCCGCTCATCGAGCGCGCCCTCGATCTGGGCGTGAATTACATCGACACCTCGTCCATCTACGGCGGTCCGGAGCGCTGGAGCGAGCAGTATGTCGGCCAGGTCATGCGCCGCCGCCGCAGCCAGGCCTTCCTCGCCAGCAAGACCAAGGAGCGCACCCGCGACGCGTCCCTCCGCATGCTGGAGAAATCCCTGGAACTGCTCCACACGGACCACCTCGACCTGTGGCAGTTGCACGATGTCGGCGAGCCCCAGGACGTCGAGGCCATCTTCGCCAAGGGCGGCGCGATGGAAGCTCTGCTTCAAGCCCGCGATCAGAAGATGGTGCGCTACCTGGGCGTCACCGGCCACTTCCGGCCCGAGCCGCTAGTGGAGGCCATCCGCCGGCATCCCTTCGATACGATTCTGCTGGCCGTCAATGCCGCCGACAAGCATCACTTCAGCTTCATGGAAACGCTGCTGCCGCTGGCCGTTGAGAAGCAGATGGGAATCATCGGCATGAAGGTGCCCGCCCGGGGCCGGCTTCTACAGACCTGGAACCCGCCGCCGCTGGAACGCCAGCAGCACTCCTGGGAAGGCGCGGTGATCGCCAAGACTCCTGGCACCCTGACCATGCGCGAAGCGATGTACTACTCCCTATCGCTGCCGGTCTCGACGGTCATCATCGGCTGCGACACCATCGCCCAGCTCGAAGAGAACCTGGCCATTGCCCGCGACTTTACACCCCTGACGGAGCAGCAGATGGCCGCGCTCGCCGATCGCGCCCAACCGGTCTCCAAGCAGGCGCTCTTCTTCCGCTTCGTGGCCCGCGGCTGAACATTAAATTCGGGACAGTATACTCATTCACCGATTTAACCTATGCTCTGCCTTGACACGTGATATCTGCGAGATATATCTTAAAGCGATATGCAGCGCAGCCAAACCGCCTACCTGGTCCTCGGCATGCTCTCCATCGAACCCAACCGGTCCGGCTACACCATTCGCAAGGCCGTCGAAGGCAGTGTCAACTACTTCTGGGGCGAAAGTTATGGCCAAATCTACCCCACCCTCAAGCGGTTGGCGGCCCAGGGCCTGATTGTCGCGCGCGCGTCAACCTCTGCAACCAGGCCCAGGCGACAGGAGTACTCCCTCACGCCCGCCGGCCACGCCTGCCTCGAGGAGTGGCTCGCGGTTCCTTACCGCGACGATCGGCCCCGCAACGAGTTCCTGCTTAAACTGTTCTTCGGCCGCGAGGCCGCGCCTAGCGTCTCCATCCGGCATCTCCGCGATTTTCAGGAGAAGAACCGGCGTCTGCTAGCCACCCTGGTGGATCTTGAAACCCTCGCCCGCAAGCACAACGCGGGAAACCCCAACCTCTCATTCTGGATGCTCACCCTCACCTTCGGAATCGCGCAGACTCGCTCTGCCCTGGAATGGAGCGAGTCGGCGCTGGCCATTCTTTCTGGAGCCAACAATGGCTGAACCCCCGACAAGATCCAGCCGCTGGTCGCAGATAGGCGCCTGGGCTCTCGCCAGCGTCTTCGTCCTCGGTCTTTTCTTCCCGCCCGTGGGAACATGGACGGGCGCTATCCTGGCCGCCTGGTTGGTGGGAACGCAAAAACCCCTGCGCGGATTTCTCTGGCTCCTGGCGACCACCTTGATTTTCAGCCTGCCCGCAATCTGGCGCGGACCGCTAGCCGGCATCATCCCCCTGCTCGCCATTCTGCCCTTTGTCTTCTACAGGCTTGTCAGCCCCCGTCTGCCCGGATTCCTGTCCACCCTCCCGCTGCCGCTGGCGGGGGCGGCAATGGCGCCCATCTTCAACCTTCACTTCCTGGCCCAAAGCCACGTCACGGCGCGCCCCGGTACGGGCACCCTTGGACTCCTTGTTTACTGGTTTGCGGCGGTGGTCCTGTGGATGTGGAACGAGCGGTTTCGCGCCTCCCGAATCGCCGCCGGCGCGGCCGTCTTTGCGGGGGCGTACGTCGTTGCGGCGAACTTCCTTCCTGGTCCCGCCGGCGCGGCTTTTGCCTGGACTTGCTGCGGCGGAGCCCTTGCCCTGGCCGTCTGGGCGCTTCTGCATCCCATCAAACGCCACCGGCCCTGGGCCAACCGGCCCGAGCTCGCCCTCCTACAAAGCCCCTATACCCAGAGCCCTCTGCAGGTGGTCCTCAAGGACGGCCAGGAGACGCTGGTCAGCGCATCCGGCGAGTCGTTCCCCATCCGCGACGGAATCCCCGTCGTCCTGAAGCCCGAAGATCTCACCGGCGCCAACCGGAAATACAATCGCCTGTACGAAACCATCGGTGGATTCTACGACGACAGCCAACGAGTGGCCTGCGCCCTGGGTGGCATGGACCAGGCGGCTCTCTTCCTGAGCTATCTCCCGCTACTCGAAATCAAGCCCGGCGATTCCGTGCTCGAAACCTCGGTGGGCACCGGCCTCAACTTGAAATACCTGCCGCGCGGCATCAAACTCTTCGGCCTCGATCTCTCGCCGGAGATGCTCGCCAACTGCGAGACCAACCTGCGCCGCTGGCAACTGGACGCCGATCTCTTCCTGGGCAATGCCGAGCGCCTGCCCTTCGCCGATTCCAGCTTTGACGTCGTCTTCCACGCCGGCGGCATCAATTTCTTCAGCGATCGCGCCAGCGCCATCCGCGAGATGATCCGCGTGGCCAAACCCGGCAGCCTCATCCTCATCGCCGATGAGACCGAAGCGCACGTGAAGGACACCTACGAGCGCATGCCGATCACCAGCGGCTACTTCAAAGACCGCCAGGAAGCGGTCGCCGCCCCAATCGACCTGGTGCCGCCCGAGATGCAGGACGTCCAGCTCAAATTGCTGCTGAACGACCGCTTGTACGCCCTGACCTTCCGCAAACATTAAATTCGGGACAGTATACTCATTCACCGATTTAATGTCTGAACAACCGTCTCCGCTGCAAGACCACTTCAGGCGCTCGGCTCCGGCGACAAGTCCGAGGCGGCTCTGCAGCGCGTTGGCTTTCCAGCCGGAAAGGATGTGTTCTTGAGCTTGGTCGCCTTCTTGTGGATCGTCCCCTCGATCGCCAGGCCCTGGCCAGCCACTCCATAATAGACATGATGGCAGGCCAACGATGGTGGATAATCGTTGTCGCGGCGCTTCTGGTCGCTGCTATGGCAGTCGCCAGCCTCGGCCTCGTGGCAGCCGCGGGTCTGGGGGCAATCTGCGGGGCGGCGGTTCTTGGCTATCGGTTCTACCGCGCCCGGAATCCGCCGAAGAGGCCCGCGGTGTATTGCCTGCGGTGCGGCGAGCAACTGAGCCCCACCGCCCGCCAGTGCAAGTACTGCGGCAGCGCGAGCTGGACCATGCGCCAGTAGCCTTTTGAGGGATCAGGACCGGTCAGGTCTTCAGCGGCGGCGCAGGCTGACTGTCGCTTGGCGACCGCAAAGGCGTTGAGGCTGCAATGAAGGCAGGTCTCAAACGAGGAACGCTTGGTGTCTGATATCGAGAGGAGGGAGGCGCGAGCGGCATTCTGGGAGTCACGATCCGGGATGCCGATGCGGCCGCAGCCGCGCGAGACTAACGCAATCGCCGGGGGCGATCCCTTCAATGACCTGGATCAACGGGCCGGAGATCCAGGTTCTACGACAAAGACCAGTGCCTCGGTGCTCGCGGATGAATCCGCCGGGCGGCCAAAGCACGACGTTTTTCAATTCTCCGACCTGGACCAGCGCTCCGGCCTCACTTCTGTGTCCCGCCAGAGGGATGATGAGCAGTTCGACCGGAGTGGCCAGCGAGCCGGCATCGACAGACACGCCGGGACGCCGTCGGCGTTCGATCCTGGCGCAGCGGCGGATTGTCGAAGGGACACTCGCGGCGGCCGCGGCGATGGCTCGCGTGGCCCGAGCCGAGGAGACTGGTATTCGGGCAAGATGGGAGAATGGAAATCGTGCTTGAGGCCCAGAGCGCGTCCGCTGACTACCTATGACGAGTAAGTACCTGCTGGTAAAGGGCCGCGCAGGTATGGGAAACCGCGTCTTTTCCCTCCTGACGGCGGTTCTCTATGCGCGCCTCACCCGCAGGCGCCTACTGGTGGATTGGAGCGACCCGACGTACTCCAGCGATGGATCCAACGTGGTCCATCAGTTGTTCGTCAGCAAGCTCTTTGACCCGTCCGATCAGATTCCAGACACGCACTCGGTGAGACCCCAGATCTGGCGGGGGCATCTCCGCGAGTCCGCAGTTGCAATGGCCAAGACGCACGAGCCTGGTCTGACCGGCGATCCGCTGGCCTGGAGGAGGCTGTCCGTCGGCCTGTCAAAGCTTGACTATCAGGAAGACGTTCTGGTCATGTGGACCTACTGCCCGCTGATCGACCAAATGCGTCGCCATTTCCATGGGGAATTCCGTGGTCTGCGCAAGCTCGGCACAGAGACCATCCTGCGCAGCTTAATGCACGACAGTGTCGAATTGCACCCGGCGATTCGGGAGCGAGTCGATGGACTCAAGAGGAGCTGGCCCGCCAAGCCTATGATCGGGGCGCACGTTCGGCACACCGACAGGAGGACGAGCCACCAGGCGGTGCGGCGCAAGGTCGATGAGCTATGCGCCCAACATCCGGGCGCGCCGATATTCCTCGCCACCGACAACCACGCTGTCGAGGACTTGTTCGCGCGGACTTATCCGGGCCTGCTCACGGCTCCGAAGTGGTATCCCAGCGGCCGGCAGGCGCTGCACCAGAACGTCGAATGCCTGGACAGAGCCGCCAACGGTATCGAGGCCTTGACCGACCTCTATCTCCTGGCCGGCTGCGACTACCTGGTCCTCGATACGAGCTCCTCCTTTTCCAGCGTTGCAAGTATTCTAACGGCCGCGGAGCGCAGCAACATTTACGACATCCGCAGATGGGGTCTATTGCCGCAGCCACTGCGCTACCTGTTGTGGCTAACCCTGCAGTCAATCAAGTGGGGTCCGCGCCGGCTTCTGGGGGACTTTTGGAAGTGACCGCAACCGCCGCCAGCAACAAAAGAGCCCGCCGTTACCGGCGGGCTCTTTGCTTTTTTATCCGGGCGACGTCCTACTCTCCCACACACTTGCGCGTGCAGTACCATCGGGGCTGAAGGGCTTAACTTCCGTGTTCGGGATGGGAACGGGTGTGACCCCTTCGCTACAATCACCCAAAAGATCGCGGCAGCTTCCAGCCACCAGCCCTAAGCCCTCCCTGAAGAAGGTTCACGGCTGATAGCTGATCGCTACCCTGAATGTTGACGGACAACCACAAGACGCTAACACTGTGCCTATGATAAATTTTATGGTCAAGCCGAACGGGCTATTAGTAGCAGTAAGCTCAATCCATTACTGGACTTACACACCTGCCCTATCAGACTGGTTATCTTCCAGTGCCCTTCTTACCCTTTCGGATTGGGAGATCTTATCTTGAGGAAGGCTTCGCACTTATATGCATTCAGCGCTTATCCTGACCGAACTTCGCTACCCAGCTATGCCACTGGCGTGACAACTGGATCACAAGAGGTTC